>JYMV01013269.1_pt1 | contig 18645 bp, 17 predicted proteins | sample 338911 | NCBI WGS metagenome assembly JYMV01 (sample SAMN03354496, study PRJNA234377) | hydrothermal vent metagenome | biome: Deep sea; feature: Hydrothermal plumes at the Eastern Lau Spreading Center, Western Pacific Ocean; material: Seawater | place: Tonga | collected 2009 | depth 2000 m m
ATGATCAAACCGAATCCCTGTCCGTTTGAGCTCAAATCAAGTGCAGTTTTACTCAGGGGCATGTCTTCAGCAAAATGCTGGAGATTGTTATATGTTGTCATGTTTTTTTGTTGGCTGTGGAACTTTCTTGAACGTCTTTGTTGTTTTGATGAGGTTGAATGCTAATTGATCTTACATAATGAAATCAAGTTAAAAGTATTTTCAAGACCAATTCAATAAAAACTAATTTTTGCTCTTTGATGAAACATTCTTCTTCTTCTCGTGAGTCAACAATTTTCGTAAGATACTGATATTATTAACTGCGAAATGCCATCTCAACCGAAGGGAGAGATATGATAAAGTGCTGATATCGTATAAGATCCCTCACATACGTTCGGGATCACACGATAAAACTCGTGACCCTCGCGGTATTCTTAAAGAAAAAGTTTAGTGCATTTTTACGGTAGAAAAACAATTTTCAAATTGAAAATTATTAACTTGACCTCACAAAAAGGACACTATATCATTCACATTTCGTTTAAATTTTCTTTAACCTGATTAGGAGATTAACATGAGTCATAAAGAAGTAAAAAGTGAAGAACAAAGTGAATTGAATATAACCAGACGTTCAGTTTTAGGTGCAGGCGCAGTGATTGCCGGTGCAGGTATCGTGGGAAGTCAAATTATAGACCCACTTGCCAAAACAGCGTATGCTGCAGGAAGCGACGCACCGATCAAAATCGGATTCCAGGCTCACCGTACTGGAATCGGTGCGCTTTATGGCAGATGGTATGAACGTACTACAAATGCTGCAGCAAAATACATCAACAGTATTGGAGGAATTGGCGGCCGGCCGATTGAAATCATTACAGAAGATGATGGAACAGATCCAAAACGCGGTGCTGACGTTGTTGAAAAGCTGGCAACACAGCACAAGGTTGATTTTGTTTTTGGTACATTATTCTCACATGTTGTGATGGGTTCCGCACCACGTGCAGGTGAACTGAAAATCCCATATTTTGTTGTCAGTGAAGGTTACCACGTAGCAAGTGGAGCATTGAACCGTTATGTTTTCCAGCCCTGCATTACAGATGTTCGTGCTCAAATTTCGGCAGTTTCGGGTTGGTTGTTTAACAATCTTGGTAAAAATGTGACCTTAATTTATCCGGACTACGCTTTTGGGTATAATCACAGGGATTATGCCAGTGCGGCGGCAGAAAATAGCGGTGGAAAAATTGTTGGAAAAATTGCCATTCCGCCAACTGAAAGCTCCTTTACCCGTTATTTTGTTAAAATACCAAAAAATACCGATGTGATTTATCATGTCATGGTTGGGCCGGGTGTTTTAACTTTTGTCCGTGAAATGGGTGAACATTTTGGGCCAAATCATCCAAAACTATTTGGTTTCATTGACTCCTTGGAGGGAGTCAATATCAAAAGCCCCGGTCTTGATTTTCTGGACGGTTCTTATTTCTGGGAAGCAATGCCGCGTTATGCAGATGGATATGACACTGTAGGGTCGAGGTTCTACCGCAATGCAGTCGGTGTTGATAATTCCGGAGCCAGTAAATCCGACTCAAAAGACATTGCTGCATATTCGCATATGTTTGGGTGCTGGGAAACTCTCTTTGCCATCAAAGAAGCTGTTGAACAAAGTGGTTACAAGAGCAAAAAAGATTATGGAACTTTGATTGAAACCATGGAAGGTTTTACTGGTTTCAACGAGGGAATTGCTCATCCTCAAGGTGCAAAGGCCTTCAGTGGCAAAACACATCAGTGTTATGGCCAGCAATTTGTTTCACAAGTGAAAAACGGAAAATTAAACGTGGTTCACAGAACGGCGATTGCTGACGGTATCTACGAACCGGAAACTGATTACACAAAGCAGTCTCTCTAATCAATCAAGGCACTAAGTCACACTGTGTGCGCACAAAATCTTAGTGCCTTAGTGCCTACATTGTATTCATAATTTTCACAGTCAGGTATCAAGTCACTGAGTGAGCACAGAATCTTGGTGCCTTTATACCTTAATGCCTTTCTTATCTCCTCCTAAATTGTGATTTCCTGGTTTAACGAAAACGGACCTTTGCTTTTTTTGGCTCTTTTGGATGGAACCGTTACGGCCTTTGTTTTAGCGCTGATTGCATTAGGTTTGTCATTGGTTTTTGGCGTTATGCGTATCGTCAATATCGCACATGGCGAATTTTTCATGTTGGGGGCCGTTTTCTCATGGTTTGCCTTCGATTTGACCAATGATCCGCTTTGGGGTTTTTTGCTTGCTCTCGTGGTTGCCCCTGCCTTAGTCGGAAGTATTGCTATTTTTTCAGATCGTTTCATCCTGCGCAAAGTTAAGTATCACCCGGAAAGTACGATTGTGGCCACCATCGGCGTGCTATATGTGATTCAGTCAGTTACACTGATGGTTTTTGGTCCTGAAGCGAGAGCAGTTGAAGCACCCTTGTATTTCCGCATCCAGTTTCCATGGTTCGGCTATTCCGGTTATAAACTGATTGTGGCTGGCATGTCAGCATTTTGTTTGTTAGGAGTTTGGATCTTGATGAAACGCAGTAAACTTGGACTTTATATGCGTGCAACTCAACAGGATTTTGAAATTGCAAAAACATACGGTGTTCCCACTCAAAAAATTTATGCATCCGTATTTGCCCTTGGTGGAGGTCTGGCCGCTCTAGCTGGAGTTCTCATAGTTCCAATTCGGCAGGCAGATCACCTGATGGGATTGGAGCCACTGCTTCTTTCCTTCATTGTGGTTATTATTGGAGGTTTGGGTAGCATCCGCGGAACGATTGTAGCGGCATTTATAATCGGCATCAGTGACGGTATTATCTCGGTTTTTTATGAACCGACATTGGCCAAAATGCTGGCAACTTTGTTTGTGGCGATGGTCCTGGTATTAAAGCCAAGCGGGATTTACGGGGAGGAAACGGCATGAGAAAAAAATCCTTGATCTACTCACTATTCTTTCAGGGCGGCATATTGCTGCTGCTCTTTCTACTGCAGTTCATCCTGCCAACTTATCACCACAGCAGTGTTTCCAAAATCATGGTTCTGGCTTCATATGCAATCGGCTATAACTTTTTGTTGGGCTACACAGGTTTGATGAGTCTCGGACATGCCATGTTTTTTTCATCCGGAATGTATGCAGCAGGTTTAGGCATTTATTATCTAGGACTTTCGCCCTTGGGCGGACTGCTTTTGGGGGCTGCTTTTGCACTGTTGATTTCAGTGCTGTGCGGTCTGTTTGCACTCAGAACTAGTGGAGTTTCTTTTTTGATAGTAACCCTGATGTTTGGTCAAACATTCTACTTGGCAATTTTGTATTTCAATGAATTCACTTTTGGGCAGGATGGGTTTTCACTTGCAAAATATCTAGGAAAATTAGTTATTTTTAACAGGGAATATCTATTCAGCAATCCCGACATCCGCTACAATTTTGCGCTTATTTTATTGTCCTGTTACTTATTGATTACAACCTTGATCATGCTATCTCCAGTGGGAAGGATCTTGATTGCAATTCGTGAAAATGAATCCCGGACGCAGCTTTTAGGTTACAACGTATTTTACTATAAATTATTTGCCCTCGTTCTTTCCGGGACTTTATCCGGAATTGCAGGAGCCATGCATGCCTTGCTGTTTACTTACGTCGGTACAACATTTGCGGAAATACATCACTCTATATCACCGCTTCTCTGGACGCTGCTCGGTGGAGCAGGTACGGTCATCGGTCCATTTCTTGGAACCGGAATTATATTTTATTTGATTGATTTTATCAGTGGAATTACCAGCAACTACCAGCTTGTGGTGGGTGTGGTATTGATTTTGATGATCATCTGGTTTCCTTTGGGGATTATGGGAACTCTTAGACAAAAATGGTTAAAATGGCTGCCATAGAATTACTGAGTACGCACGGGTTGACCAGGCAGTATGGAGGCTTGGTTGCAGTTGATGATGTAAATTTTAATCTCAATCAAGGACGTATTCACGCCATCATCGGTCCTAATGGAGCCGGAAAAACAACACTTGTCAGCCTGATTTGCGGACGGACTGCTCCGTCTTCCGGACGAATCTCATTCAAAGGTAAAGACATTACAGGTCTGTCTTCGGCAAAACGAGTTCAATCCGGAATTGTTTATACATTTCAGGTAACCAGTGTTTTTAGTAATTTAAATTGCTATGAGAATGTTGCTCTTTCCGTACAAAGAACTTTGAGATCTCAGTCCGAAGGAAAGATGCTGCTGGGAAAGTGGAGCATGGTCAGTGAAACTGATATTGAACAAGAGGTGGCAAAATATCTAAAAAAAGTCGGACTCGAAGGTGTTGAAACACAAATTGCGGGAACTTTACCTTACGGCCATCAAAAGTTATTGGAGGTTGCCATGGGTCTGGCTGCCGGCCCGAAATTATTGATTTTGGATGAACCAACTCAGGGCCTGGCCGAAGCTGAAATCGAAAACCTGACTCAGCTGATCCGAGAGATTTCAAAAACTGTGAATGTGCTGTTGATTGAACATAATATGGAAGTTGTTTTCAATTTGGCTGAACACGTCACTGTCATGGATAACGGTTCAATTCTGGCTGAAGGAACTCCAGCAGAAATTGAAAATAACCATGATGTCCAAGCCTCTTATTTGGGAAGCTGATGCTAAAAATTGACAGAATTTCCAGCAGGTATGCTCAGGTACAAGTTCTTAACGATGTTTCTCTTGAAGTAAAAGATGGCGAAGTTTTAGGACTTCTGGGACGTAACGGAGCCGGAAAATCAACTCTGTTAAAAAGTATTATGGGACTGGTAGAAGTTAATTCCGGCAGCATTTCATTGGATGGAACTATTTTAAGTGAACAGCAAGCCCATCAAATTCCAAAATACGGAATTGGTTATGTTCCCCAGGGACGGCGTTTATTTTCAGAGCTAACTGTTGAAGAAAACCTGAAAATGGGACTTCTAGTGAGGGAAAGTTCCATGGATGTTTTAGATTGGGTTCTTTCATTATTTCCTGTTTTGAAAACCCGGATGAAACAAAAATCTGGAACTTTAAGCGGCGGCGAACAACAGATGGTGGCAACTGCCAGAGCTTTGTGCCTTCAACCTAAGTTTCTGCTGATGGATGAGCCAAGTGAAGGCTTGATGCCAAGTATGATTGCAACGATCTTTAAAACTATTGAAAAACTTAAAACCGAAAAAGTTGGAGTACTGCTGGTTGAACAGAAAATTGAAGGTACTTTAAGTGTTTCTGATCGGATAGTTTTTATGGAAAATGGATTTATTAGAGAAGAATTTGACCCTCTGGCACTTACCGCAAATCCGGAGCCTCTGGCCAGGTATGTTGGTGTAAAAGCCCGAGTTACTTGATTGTAGCTCCTCATTGAAGTATCCAAAAGAGACTGCTCAAAATGTCCACACGTTTTTTACCAGCAGCTGTAGCCCTCATAATTCCACAACTTAGCTTTGCACATGCCGGCACTCGTGGACATGTAATGCTTCTGCCCACACAATTATACATAGTGGGTGGAGCAGCAGTTGTTGCACTTACTTTTGCGGCAATGATATTTGTGTTTCGCAGGCCTTTATCCGGACAGTATCTTATTTCGCAAAACTCTGAAAGTGAAGTTCAGCCAAATTATTGGCTGAGTCTGCTCTCATTGCTGACACTACTGATATTAGTGTGGATTGGTTTCACAGGGAATCGGGACCCAAAGCTGAATCTGTTGCCGTTGACCGTCTGGGTGATTTGGTGGATTGGGTTTACGATGCTAACCGCACTGTTTGGTAATATTTGGGGTAAAATCAGCCCCTGGCTCGCCATGCAGAAACTGATCTCACTTTTTTTTGGAACACGAAATTTCGAAAAACGACCCTCAGGAAAATCAAACCGCTGGAACTATTGGCCTGCAGCCATCATATTTTTTGGTTTTGCGTGGTTTGAATTGATCCATCCTTCGCCAATGGATCCAACTTTATTGGCAAAAATGATTTTGCTGTATTTTCTGGTGACAATTTTTGGAATAATATTATTTGGTGGGAAATACTGGTTGCAAACCGGAGAAGCCTTTTCTGTATTTTTCCGCATGGTTAGCTGGCTTTCTCCGTTTTATCTAAAATCATCAGTATCCAACAATAGCTTGAGGAGAATAGCAGTCCGTTGGCCTTGTGCAGGATTGCTTCGGTCTGAACCGCTACCTTCCGGTGGAGTTGCCTTTGTCATACTTGTACTTTCAACGGTTTCATTTGATGGCTTTTCAAAAACTTTCTGGTGGATGTCGCTGGTAGAAATAAACCCGCTGGAGTTTCCCGGTCGTACGGAAATGATTTGGCCAAACACCTTAGGACTGTTTGCTACATTTCTTGTATTTTCAGCTGCTTTTTATATCACTCAAAAACTTGCATCATGGTTGAATCCGGATGTTCAGCATAGTGGTAGTTTTATATTTTCCATGATTCCTATTGCTTTCGGCTATCACTTTGCACATTATTTACCGACATTTATTGTTGATATTCAGTATGCTTTAATTGCACTCTCGGATCCATTTGGAGTAGGTTGGAACATTTTTGGAACTGCAAATTGGGTTGTATCTTCATCTCATCTGGCAAATTATGAATCTGCGGTTTTGATCTGGTACATGCAGATCTCCGGGATTGTACTGGTTCATATTGGAGCGGTAATTGTCTCTCATTTGCTTCAACTGCATGCAGCAGTATCCTGGAACAAAACCTTGTTGGGACAAGTTCCGGCAACAGTGTTGATGATAGGTTATACGGTTTTTGGACTGTGGTTGCTTTCCACTCCTGTGGTTAGTTGATGATCGATTTTTTTTAAAGAATGACCATTCACAATACTCTATGTGTTTGTGATAAAACATAAAAAATTAGATTTTCACTAAACAGATTACTAATGACTCAAATAGTTGGTGTAGATGTAGGAGGGACATTTACGGACCTCGTTCTTTTTGACACAGAAACAGAAAGCGTTAAAATCGCCAAAGTTCCTAGTACTCCAGAAAATCAAGCATTTGGTGTAATGCAGGCGCTCGAATCTGCCGGTGCGACTATGGAGACCTTGAATACCGTCATCCATGGTACGACCATAACAACCAATGCTTTGCTTGAACGTAAAATCAGCCGTGTGGGCTTAATTACAACTCAGGGCTTTCGTGATGTTCTGGAACTGGGACGACGTACCCGTCCCAAACCTTACGGGATGACAGGAAGTTTTGAGTGCATCATTCCTAGAGAATTGCGTCTTGAAGTTAGAGAGAGGGTTGACTGCGACGGAGAAATTGTAGAAGAGCTGAACGAAGCAGATGTCCGGAAAGCTGTGGAGCAACTGCTTGAATCCGGAGTAGAAGCAGTAATTATCCATTTTCTTCATTCCTACAAAAATGATATTCATGAACGTAAAACAGAAGAGATCGTAAAAGAACTTTGGCCAAACCAGTTTATAACCTGTGGAAGTGCATTGGTTTCAGAATTTCGTGAATATGAGCGTGGAACGACTGCAGCAATCAACGCCGCCATTCAGCCGGTACTGCATCGTTATATTGAACGCTTACAGCAAAAACTTAAAGAAGGAGGATATTCCAGAGATTTGCTGGTAATGCAGGGAAACGGTGGTACGGTTTCTTCCGGAATTGTTTCAACAGACGCGGTAAAAACAGTGATGTCCGGTCCCGCTTCCGGAGTGATGGCTGCCGCATATACTGCTTCGAAATCCGGATTTGACCGCGTCGTGACTTATGATATGGGTGGAACCAGTTGTGATGTTGGATTGATCGTCAACGGAATTCCCCAGGTTACTTCTGAACTTGAAATTGAATACGCCATGCCAATCCATGTTCCAATGGTTGACGTCCATACAATCGGTGCCGGTGGAGGAAGTCTGGCCTGGGTCAATGACGCTGGATTACTGCAGGTTGGTCCGGAAAGCGCGGGTGCACAGCCCGGACCGATTTGTTACGGACGCGGCGGCCAAAAACCAACCATTACGGACGCGAACCTCGTTCTCGGACGATTGAATCCGGATGCCTTGCTTTCAGTAGATAATCCGGTTTCACTGGAAACGGTGCGTGAACTGATGCAGGAGCAGGTTGGAGCACAGCTTGGATTGGAGGATGCAGAAGCAACTGCAGCAGCGATTGTGCAGATTGCCAACATGAATATGGCAGGTGCGCTGCGGTTGGTTTCGCTGGCGAGAGGCCATGATCCCCGTGATTTTGCGTTGTTTGCTTTCGGTGGGGCCGGCCCCCTTCACGCTGTCGCTTTGGCAAAGGAATTGGGTATTCCAAAAGTCCTGGTACCAATGCGACCCGGAATCACCAATGCAGTTGGCTGCGTGGTTGCGGATGTAAGACATGATTATGTGAACTCCATCAATGTGCCCTTAGCGCTGGCGGAGATGGATCAAGTTGATACAATCTTTACTGCTCAAATTGAAGCTGGTAAAACAATCATTGAGTCAGAGGGAGTTGAGATTGAGGAATTGATCATCATTCACGATGTTGATATGCAGTTTCAGGGACAAACGCACATACTAAACTTTCCGGTACAGAATACAAAACTAACTCGGGAATCATTGCAGACTGCATTTGAAAAAGCCTACTGGAATCGATTCGAAGTTGAGCTTCCCGAAATTCGTGCGGTTTTGGTTAATCTGCACACTGCTGTCATTGGACGCCGCAGACCGGTTCCCTTGACGTCCCTGATTTCGGTAACAGAACAAAAAGCGAAGATTGAAGATTGTAAAACCGGAATCCGTCAAGTCTGGTTTGAATCCGGCTGGAAAGAAACCCCAATTTACAAAAGGGAGTCTCTTTCACTAAAGGCAAGTTTCAAAGGTCCGGCTATCATTGAACAGTTAGACACAACTATTATCGTAGAACCTGATAATAAGGTGGAAGTGGATTTGGATGGTAATCTGATCATTTCACTCTAATTATGTAATCCTGTAAAATTCAAGAAAGAAACACAATGAAAAATCTTGACCCCATTACTTTAACCGTAATTCAAAGCGGATTGGAGCAGGTATGCAACGAAATGGATTTGGCCTTCGTACGTTCCGCTTTCAGTCCGGTGATTTCCGAGGCACTGGATCGTTCTGACGGAATTTATGACAAAGCCAACGGTGAATTGATTGCGCAGGGTGAATTGGGATTGCCGGTTTTTGTCGGAACAATGCAGTTCGGAACTCAATGCGTGATTGAACGGGCCAAGGATTTACAGGCCGGAGATGTTTATATCGTCAACGACCCCTATCTCGGCGGAACGCATTTGATGGATGTGCGCTTTGTAAAACCGTTTTTTTACCAGGGAAAACTGTTTGCCTGGCTGGCCAATACCGGACACTGGCCCGATACCGGAGGAGCAGTTCCGGGTGGATTTTCAGCAAATGCGACAGAAGTGGAACAGGAAGGACTGCGTCTGCCTCCGGTAAAACTTTACAAAGCCGGTGTACTGGACGAGGAAATTCTGTCGATTGTACTTTCCAATATCCGCATTGCCGACCAGCGAATCGGCGACATCAAGGCCCAGGCTGCAGCACTGACTTTAGGTGAAAAACGCTTTACGGAACTCCTCGACCGATATGGTGCTGAAACTGTAACAAGCTCGATCAAAGAATTAAAAAGCCGTGCTGCACAACAGATGCGGGCGCGAATTCAGGAAATTCCAGACGGCCTTTATGAAGGAGAGGGTTTTGTGGATTCTGACGGCGTGGTCAATGAACCTTTGCGGATTGAGATGAAGATCCGTAAAGAAGGTACTGAACTTTATTTCGACATGTCCGGTTCCAGCCCACCTTGTTTGGGACCGATGAACAGCGTTATTGCCACAACAAAATCCTCTGTTTACCTGGCCATCAAACACATTTTTCCGGAGGTTCCACTAAACGCCGGCACCTTTGAACCCCTGCATATCAAGGATCCGGAAGGCACATTTTTATACGCAAAATATCCGCGGCCGGTGTCCGGATGTGCTGCGGAAGTCAGTCAGCGCATTGCAGAAGCTGTGTTTAGTGCGCTGGTTAAAGCAATACCGGAGCAACTTTTTGCAGCGCCTGCAGGAACCAGTGGCAATCTCTGTATCGGAGGTTTCGACCCAAAGCACAACCGCAACTATGTGATGTATGTTATCAGCGGCGGTGGTTATGGAGGCAACTCTAGAGGCGATGGGCTTTCCAACGGTTGTTCAACCATTGGCATTTCCAAGACAACACCGGTGGAAGTTATGGAACAGTTTTATCCAGTCTTATTTGAAGAATACTCTTTACACGAAGGTTCCGGAGGTGCCGGAAAGCAGCGCGGCGGATTTGGAGTAAATTATAAAATTAAACTCCGTAGAGGAAATGCAAAAGTATCAATGGTAATGGATCACGGACGCTTTGGTCCTCAAGGCGTTTTGGGAGGCAAAGACGGCGGCGTAAATTTTGTCCAAGTTGAACAAAACGGGGAACCCTATATTCCTGCACACTTGTCAAAAGATCAAAATATTCTCGTTCAGACAGGAGATACAATTCGGGTATCAACGCCCGGAGGCGGTGGTTACGAAAATCCATTTCTCCGAAATCCGGATCTTGTACGGCACGATGTCCAAAGAGGCTACTACACTCCTCAAGAAGCGCAGGAACGCTTTGGTGTTGTGCTGAATCCGCAAAATGAAGTCGATTCGAAGGCCACCCAAAAACTCAGGAAAGGACAATCGTTTTTTAATCTCTCAACGTAATCCGTCATTTGCTGAAATCTGCTCGGCTTCCAATCCGCCTACACGTGCATGTGTACGTCCTCCGGTTGTCATGATCAGTCCATAAATAATTTCATTTGCTCTTGGCGCGTCCTGTACGTAAACTTCCATTGCGTCAAAATGACTGCGCACATAAGAGGCATTGATGTGTGTGATGGGAATATCCATCCGACAGCCGATGCCGCCGACTTTCTTGGCAGAAGGGACGATGGCCAGCGCACCGCCCAATGCCTCACGCATGCCATATCCTCCCGGAACATGCCAGAGTGCGCCGTGTTCCAGTTCTCCGGCTTCTCCGACAATTGAGCCCTTTCCGTAACTTTGAATTTGATCTGCTCCTCCAAGTAATTCGATGAGTTGGTTGGCCGCATCAAGTCCAATTGGTTTTAAGGCTTCCATCATCGGTGTGATGTCTTCAACATAACTTCCTGCATACGGGTTTTCCAGAACAATCATGATTGCTCCTTTTTTGATTGGCTCCGTGTGAGCCGGGCCGCCTTCATGGTAGATATTTTCGATGTGTGTTACGATTTTTCTGACTTTGATCAAATCATTCATTTGATTCCTTTTTTAGATTGTTTTCAACAACAAGTGTTTGCTTCTGCAGTGAAAGATAAGCAGCTTCTATTTTTCCGGTCCGAATAAAATTCCCGGCGGTCTGCGCTCCCCGTTTGAGTGCTTCAGAAATTTGATCAACGGGTAATGGAGGAACATCAACTGTGACCGGAAGCATACCCAAATCACTCTCATCCTTTACTTCATAAGCAGGACGTTTTAAAATTCCTGGATAATCGACGTTCACATCATTTGCGATCAGAGTGGCGGCAGCATCTGCAGTCGCGGCGGAACCGGCCAGCACTGTTACAGCATCAGCAATCCCCAAACTCAAAGAACGTCCGCGCCAGCCGGAAGTTGCGATTCCCCGTACCGGACTTTCGTAAGCCAGGCTGACCCTTGCATTCAGCAATGGAAAATGATTCTCCGGTATTTAACCAGAATGCAATGTCACCTCCGTTATTGACATACATTCTGTGGATATGTTCAACACAAGAATCCGGTTTTTGCGCTTCAAAAAGCATTGTTTCCAGCATCTCATCCGCCACTGCCCCGGCCACTGCGGCCATTGGAGTCACAAAAATATCGGAACCTCTCACTGCGAAACACATTTTTTGAGCAATGCCGCCCTTAGAATCCGGTAGGTCTGCACTCCAGGGCTGCTTTAGCAAATCCATTTCCGCAACCAGTTCCTCCAGGACCGTACTAAATCTGTGGGACGCAGTCGAATATAAACGCTTACGCACTTCTTCCGGTGCATCAACATGGGCAATGATATCTATCGGTCCATGCTGCAAATGTAAACGATTGTCTGCCATCAGCGATTAATTTTTCCAGAGACAGGAATCTTCTGCGAAGACGTGGGTCGAGCTACTCCCACTTCCACTCTTCCTCATCAAAATCGATAGTGAAGGTTGTCCATTCTTGATGCTCCACATCAAAATCGGTGTTTTCACCTTTTGCAAAAGCCTCTTCCCAGTGAGCACGGGGGCGTTCCGTTGCTTTCAAAACAAGTGAGCGTCCTTGAACCTCCAATTCGATTTCATTCTCCAGATCGGAAATTTGCTTAAGGATTTTGTTTACAATTTTTCTAACTTTAACCACTTGCATGTAATAACTTCGGAGAGAGAGGCTTGACAATTCGCCAGGCATTGGAGGCATGTTCTGCTTCCCAAAGATCATATGACTTTTGCAAATTCAGCCATAGCTCCGGTGAGGTATCCAATGCACTGGAGAGGCGTAAGGCCATATCCGGCGTAATGACTCCCCGCTCATTGGTTTTCTTGGAGACTGTCTTTCTGGAAACTCCAAGAATTGCGGCCATTTCCGTAATGCTGATTGCAAGTGGAAGCAAATAATCTTCCTTAATTATCTTCCCCGGATGGGTTGGTTTCCTGTTCATTTTCTCCTGTGTTGTTCTCTTCAAAAGTTCATGATCCGTATTAAGCGAAAGGCCAGGGATTGTCCTCGTTCCAATTTGAGATTCTGGCTTCCCGCTCCTGTGTCATGTCTTCAAGTCGACGCACCTGAGCCATGTGTCCTCCCAAAAGTTCATAGTCTTTGAGTTTCATGGTGAATTCAATGGGCGCGACAATGGCAGGAGTGGGCACGCTGCCGAAAGAATTTTCAGGCATTTTTGTCACATCAACCATTACTGTGATCCCACCGCCGGGCCAGATATAGGCGGGAGCGCCGCCGCAGGTCGTCCGCGTGAGCAATCTCCGAACAGAGCGCGTCAGGCGCACCGGATTTTCGGTAACTCCAGCCCTCAAACTGCCTCCTGCTCCGGCCATGAACAGTACGCTGCTGAGCGCGGGTTCACAGTTTTCACCAATCCGATCCACCACTTTTTGCAGTACTTCCGGAATTGGTTGTACGCAGGGTTTCAAATCTTCATCCAGAACAAAGTAGGCCGCGTCCTCTCCTGTTGTGCTGACCATCAGCAGTCTCAATCCGGGAAAAGCGACACCCGTTTTGATGCGTTCGATGATTTCAAGAGGATCAGATACATCCGTTCCACCCCAGCCGTGTCCCGGATTGGCGACCTGAAAATATCTGCCGGGAGTGGAGCGTCGGCCGCGAACACGAATTCCGGAAGGTTCCATGCCCAAAAAACGTCCGGCCTGATGTTCTGAAAGCATTCCGGTGATATGCTCATCCACCACAATCACTTCGTCCACGTGTCCAAACCACTGCTGTGCAAAAATCCCAATCGCTGCTGAACCGCAGCCGACGCGCATTCTTTCCTCCTGATTACCGTCGATGACCGGAGCGGCTCCGGCCTGGACAACCAATTTGGATCCTTCTTCCACTTCCAGTTCCACTGCATTTTTGTTCCCCAGATCCATCATCATTTGGCAAGTCACACGACCTTCCTGCTTGCTGCCTCCAGTCAGGTGATGTACTCCACCAAGCGAGAGCATCTGCGAACCGTATTCCGCAGTCATTACGTGTCCTACTGCTTCTCCTTGACAACGGACAGTCGCCTGTTCCGGACCAACGTAGCGGTCGGTATCGATTTTAATTTTATAGCTGCAGTAACTGAAAATCCCCTCCGTGACCACTGTCACCATGTCAACATCCTTATGCCTGCTGCCGATGATAAAAGGAGCAGGCTTGTAATCCGGATAGGTTGTTCCGGCACCGACAGCAGTAGGAAAAATGCTTTCCGGATTCACTGGAACGTCATTTGCGAGTAAAGAACCATCCCATTCCTGCGTTTGTTCTCCAAATGGAACAAGCGCTTCATTCCCGTCGACGGCCTTTTGCGTGAAAATCACGGGATCCATCCTTTTCAGCTTACCATCAACGTTGCCGTAGCGGTCGCAAGACCCCGTTTTTCCGGGACTGATTCTGCACAGAATCGGACAGGCGTCACAGTTAACTTTTTCTGCAGTTGTGTTTTTTTGTTCAGAATTGCTCATTATTTATTACCAGCTTCCTGGAGAGCTGCAAACACCCGGTCCGGTGTGGCCGGAAGATGACGGATTGAAACGCCGGCGGCATGTTTGATAGCACCTAGGATGGCGGGTGCAGTTGGAATCAGGGCATGCTCACCAATTCCTTTAGCACCGTATGGTCCCAAAGGTTCCGGATCTTCAATCAGGATCACTTCAATTTCAGGCATATCTCCCACTGTCGGCATCAGGTAATCGTGCAGATTTTCACTGACCGTTTGTACATATTCCTCCATCAAAGCCATTCCCAAACCCTGGGCGATTCCGCCGTGGATTTGTCCTTCAACCTGTGTCGGATTGATGGTTTTACCAACGTCATGTGCGGCTGCCAATCGCAGTACTTTGGTTGTGCCCAATAAAGTATCTACTTCCACTTCGGTAATGTGCGCCCCAAATCCGTAAGTCGCATATGGATTCCCCTGTCGATTTTCATCAAGAGTTGTAGTTGGCGGATCGAAGGTACCTTCTCCGGTGAGCACATCACCTCCCTTCAGAGGCAGAATATCTGAAAGAACTATTTCATGACTGCCGATATCGTCTTCTACAATGAGTTTGCCTCCAGCGGAATCGTCGGTTTGTTCAAGGCGCAGACTTGCGTTTTCGGATGCTTCTGCAAGACGAATAATTTGTGCCCGCAATTCTTCTCCGGCAAGTTGTACAGCTTTTCCGGAGACAAAGGTTTGTCTTGATGCAGAAGTTTTTCCTGCATCTGCAGTCAGGTCCGTATCACCCATTACAAATTCAAACTGAGATGCGGGAAGACCCAGGGCATCAGCACAAATCTGCACCATGATCGTATTTGCACCTTGACCGATATCCATTACCCCATTATACAAAGTCACTTTTCCATCTGCATTTATACCAACTTTCATTGTCGATGGATTTGACAATGATGTATTTCCGCAGCCATACCAGACACTTCCGCAACCGACTCCACGCCTGATATGGTTAGAATTTTTATTAAATATCTCTGCATCTGCGCGCCATTTTCTCCAGCGTCCCTGAAGAGCTTCCAGGCATTCCACCTGGCCGACGCTGTTTTCAAGCTTCTGTCCGGTTGCGGTTTTGTCACCTTTGCGGAGTGCGTTCCTGATCCTGAACGCAAGCGGGTCAATTGCAGTCTTTTCTGCAAGTTCGTCCATCAAAGCTTCATGGGCAATAGCTCCCTGTGGCACTCCAAATCCCCTGAAAGCTCCGGAAGGAGATTCGTTGGTGAGCAGAGCGCGTGTTTCCGCCAATACGTTCGGTATTAAATAAGGTCCACTGCAGTGAATCGGAACACGGTCCGCAACCGTCGGTCCCCATGAAGCATAGGCACCGGTATTGAAATCACCATGATATTCAAAAGCGGTCAACTTACCGTCACCGGTACAGCCGGCTTTGGCGCTCATCCGAACCGGATGTCTTTTTGTACTAGAAGCAAGTGATTCCGGACGCGTGTAAATACAACGCACCGGCCTTTCCAGGATCCAGGCTGCAAGAGCCACCAGAGGTTGCAGAGAAAGGTCCAATTTTCCTCCAAATCCTCCTCCGACTGCAGATGGAATAATTCGAATCTGTTCCGGATCAACTCCCATAACCTGGGCCACTTCCGCACGGTCCATGTAAGGTGTTTGTGTACAGACAAATATCTCCAGGCGTTGGCCAATCTTACGGGCATATCCTGCTTCGGGTTCAATGTAACCATGTTCTACTGCCGAAGTAGTCCATTGTCCTTCTACTACAAAATCTGCTTCTGCAAAAGCTATTTCGACATCACTTTTTTTCAGAAAACCCCTGGCCAAAACGTTATCCGGAATTTGGGCCTGGACCGGTTCCAATTTTCCGGATAGTGCTCCCTCCCAGCCACGGACTGCCTCCAGTGGTTCCCATCTCAAACCCAAATCATCATCTGACACAGATTCTACACTTTCCCGGTCGCCAACGAGAGCAAGCACGGCTTCTCCCCTGAAGCGCACATGATCTTTAGCTAAAACGGGTTGATCTTTAATATGGGGGTAAATTCCAAAACCATTGTTTCCAGGTACGTCGTCTGCAGTCAAAACCCTGACCAATCCGGGATAATTCTGCAGTACTTTTTCAGGATCGGCGTGTGTGAATTTTGCGCGTGGATGCGGGGAGCGTACAGCCCTGAGCCAAAGTGCATCTTCCGGAGCCTGATCTGCACCAAAAATTTCTTCACCCGTAATTTTTTTGTACCCGTCAACTTTCTCCATCCGGGTACCGACGGATTTCTGATTATTGATTTCAGGAGTAGATTGAGAAGATGAAGATTGTCCGGCTTTGAGTACAGCCTGAACTATTTTAGTGTATCCTGTACAGCGGCACAACACGCCGCCTAATGCGTCTAGAACCTGAGGTTCCGAGGGTTTCGGTGTGTGATCCAACAGCGATTGTGCCGCCATCAACATTCCGGGAGTGCAGATTCCGCACTGTGCTGCACCTTCATCAAGAAACGCTTGTTGAAGAGGTGTCAGTTTCCCATTCTTTGAAAGCCCCTCCACTGTTCGGACATTGCGGCCTTCAAGTTGGGCAACGGCTGTCAAACACGCATAACGTTGTTCTCCGTCAATTTGGATTGTACATGCTCCACAGTCGCCGGCATCGCAGCCGACTTTGGTTCCAGTCAATCCCAAATCCTCGCGGAGGACTTCGGAAAAACGGCTCAGAGGATTGACGGAAATGGTTTGTGGAGCATCATTCAATATAAATGAAACTGAGGTTTTTTCGGTATTCTTCATTTCTGTTTCACTCCCTGAATAGCGCGCTTTAAAAGTTCCGGAGTCACGATCTTTCGAAAAGAAGCAGAAGCACGAATATCATCTATCGGCTGCAGTGATTCCAAATGTCGGGGTTGTATTTCTATTGAATTTAGCTTTTGTCCAACCACATCTTCTTCGAGCAACCTGAGCCGTTTTGCTACAGGTGAGCATGCACCAACTGCAACTTTTAGTTCCATAACCTCATCCTGTTCATTCAATTCTACTACCACTCCTACCATCACAATTGAAATGACGAGATAGCTGCGTGTTCCCAATTTCTCAAAATTACCGACTGCGTTTTCACCAGGACGAGGAATGAATATTCCACTAACAAATTCATCAGCTTTCCTGGCGGTTTTACGGTTCCCAAGAATAAATTCTTCCAGAGGAAGTGATCTTGATTCCCGCAGAGATTTCAACTTCACTTCAGCATCAAGCGTCATTAAATTCGGAACAGCATCTGCCGCAGGCGAAGCATTACAGATATTTCCGCAAAGTGTTCCTGCGTTTTGAGTTTGAATACCGCCGATTGTTATTGCGGCTTGCTTCAGTCCATCGAATGCAGACGGCAGATCAGAATCAACTATATCCGTCCATGTGGTCAGTGCACCAAGTAAAAAGCCTTCCTCTGTTTCCTGAATGGAGCGCAGTCCGCGGATTCCGCTTAAATCGAGAACATTTTCAGTAATCTTCTTTCCAACCCTGGCCGGATAAAAATCCGTTCCACCCGCCAGCAAAGTACAAGGTTGCTCAGACAACGTTAGTAGTGCATCTTCAAGATTGTCTGGTCGTGAGTAATCTAACATCAGTAATTATGTCTTATCATAAAATAGGAAAAAATTTATTATTTTTAGTCACTAGTGTCCCAAGAAAATTTTAATATTTCCAATAACTAACTGATAAATCAAAATAATATGATATAAACGACTGTCATCGACTTGAAATTTCAATTGGCAGTTTGAACTATTTTTTAAGTGGATTAAGCAACACTTGCGTATAAAAACTTTTTACGGGACTACAGAAAATGCTATCAAAACGCAAATCTGGATCGATTTTTCAGTTTATTTGTTGGTCGCAATTATCAAAAATCGATTACATTTGGATAAATCTCTGTACAATATTCTACAGGTTATGAGTGTTAGCGTTTTTGAAAATATGCGGTTAATTCAACTACTTGACTTTTCAGAAATCAAACCAGTTGAGCCCGCAATGCCTATCCAACTGAATTTATTCGACAACTTAATGGGACACTAGTGATTTTTAGTATTAATTTCAATTCAAGTCTGTGCAACAGGGTACATCAAACAGGCTGAGTTGACAACTCAAAAACCGTAATGCTGTCTCAGATTGCTGGGATTAATCGTAAATCTGCTGAAATGAATTCAGCCGGTTTTAGAACAAAATTTCAATCAACATACTCATAAGAATCTTGCCCGCAAAAATTATTTCATGTAAGATGCATCTTGACTACTCTTCTAAAAACAATTCACAATTATGTTCACCCACCTTCATCTTCACACGCAATATTCTCTGCTTGAGGGAGCAATCCGTATCAAAGATTTGGTTACTGCACTCAAAAAAAATGGTTTTGAGTCCTGTGCTGTTACCGATCATGGAAACATGTTTGGTGCCGTTGAATTTTTCC
>JYMV01052244.1_pt1 | contig 18644 bp, 18 predicted proteins | sample 338911 | NCBI WGS metagenome assembly JYMV01 (sample SAMN03354496, study PRJNA234377) | hydrothermal vent metagenome | biome: Deep sea; feature: Hydrothermal plumes at the Eastern Lau Spreading Center, Western Pacific Ocean; material: Seawater | place: Tonga | collected 2009 | depth 2000 m m
TTTATTAAAGATTTTCGCATTGTTGGGTGTGGACAATCAACCGATTATGCAATTGCAAAACGAGCTCAGTAATATTGATATTACTAGCTTAGATAAAAGTAATATTGCTGATGCGATTCAGAAAGAGAGGTTATCAGTCATCGAGTTATTTCTCAACTCGACAGAGTGAAGCATATTCACAATATTCACAAGCGTGCTTCGTCGGTAGCACTTCTGCCTTACCTTGTTGATAGTCTAAGCTAGTTCGATCAAGCTGTTTTCGCCAAAGATTGAGTTGTTCATCCCACTCAGCGCAGGATTTTTGTTGTGAGGTTTTGTTAGGTAGTGAGTCTTTATTTTTAGCCAATCCGATGTAACTAATCTTATCGGCTGCAGGCTTGATAAAAGCAACACCATCTGCCTGGTTGGTCGTTGCATAAATTGGCAGTTGTGGTTCTTTGATCGGATCACCACACCAAGGGTTGCTTGGAATGTTGCCAGTTTTATAATCAAAGATAATGTGATCGCCATTTTCCATTTCATCCACGCGGTCGAGTCGCGTGGTAAAGCTTAAGCCGTTCACATCCGCTTCAACCACTTGCTCGGTGGCAATTACTCTAAATTCATCGCGCTGTTTTTCAGTGTCGATAAATTTGTTAATCATTTGAGTGAGTCGGGCGTGTTCTATTTGAGTGAATCCAGATCGTGGGTAACGACTTAATTCGTGCTCAATACTTATGTTGATTAAGCGACTTAGTTCGTCTTGGCTATAAGCCAGCAGTTCGGTACTTGATTGCGTGCGCTGATAAATTTTTTCTAGGACTTTGTGGATAATATCACCTTGCTCTGCACGATTTAACCCAATATGCGGCGCATCAAAGTGATTGATGTTTAAGCGATGAACAAAGCCTTTGAAGGGGCAAGCCATTTGGTCTTTTAAAACACCCACGCCACCGCTTATTTGTTTGTTTGACAGCTCACTCACCTGTGTATCAGTTAGGGTTTCCAATGTTGCAGACTGATGATTACTTTCCAGTATTTCGACTTCATTATTAAACTCAAGTAGAGGAGAGGCTTGTAGTTCGCTCTCAAGGTGAGTTTTGGCGTAACTACAAATCACCTGATCGGATAGATTGATTTTACCTAATGTATCCTTGGCATCTTGCGCAATCAGCTCAAAATTACTATGAGGGATTTGGTGTTCTGTGGCTATATTCGATGGAATAAAACGTGGTGAGTTAAGCGATGCCGGCAAGAAATCGTCAATCATTCCAAGCACCCAGGCTGCATCAAAATACAAACCTTCAGCTTCTAAGCTACCGAGTATTTGGATAGGTGTTTTGGCAGATTGAGCTTGGAATATCACTTGTGAGAGCCAGTTTTTTAAATCTGCTATGGCTTGTGTAGCACTAACCTTGCCTTGCGTTTGTGCCAACTGATTAAGCCCTAAACTAGTTTGTTGGTATTTGTTAAATAGCTGGTATTCAACGCTAGATAGTGTTCTATCAGTAGCAAAGCCCCATAGTTGTAAGTACTTGTTAAAACTCAATAGCCATTTATCAGAAGATTGTTGAGTATTGATTGAATGAGTGGCAATCGTATTAAGTAACTCTTTTAATAACGGTGTGCTGGATAAATATTGGCTGAGTCTTTCAAGTTTGAAGTGAGTTTTCGACAAGGATAAAACCCGATTGACCAGTAATGCTCGATTAGAGCGCTCAGCCTTAGCATGGGCAATATAAGGCGATACAATTACCGCATTAAACGTATCACTGTTAATGCGATTATTTTGTAGTTGTTGGCTAAGTTGCAAAACACAGAGCAAATGTTGAATGAATGGATATTGTATGAGTGGCAGACCCAAGGAAATGTTATAAGCTTTTTGCCCAGTCTCGTTCAAGACATCAGCAAACACTTGGTCAAAAATTGATTTGATTTGGTAATGTTCATTGTTGAGCTTTGGACTAACAATAGCAATGTGTTTGTCAGGATGTAACTCATGCAGCTCTTTGGCCCATTTGGCTGCACTGAGGATTTCATCATGGGTTGTTTGAAAGGTCTTGTTTTGACTACGCTCATTAGGCTGGTTGGCATTGAGAATTTGATAGCCGGTATTCATGAGTAAAAGTGATTGTTCTGGAGTGAGGGTTTTAAAGCCATAAATATAAGGCTTGGCAATATCAACCTCACGATTAATAATCAGATTGGACAAATCATTTACATCCACCAAGCCTAGTTTAAGTTTGATTTGCTGGTAATCTTGCATCCACGCGCTAAACAGCTCACAACTTTCAATATGTGATTCTAATAATTGACTAGGGTTAATTAAGTGTGCATGGCAGTAGTCAATATTTTTCACCACTTCATCCAACAAGCGATTGTCAACGACTTGCCCCAAACGAGTCATAGATTGTGCAATCAGTGTTCTAGATTCAATGGTTGAGATGAATCGAGATGATGAATTAGGATTGATTGCACGCCAAGTGTGATGCAAGTATTGTTTCCAGGATAAGGCTTTAGGTAATGCAGAGATACCTTTTCGCAAAGCCCAAGTTCTTTTAAAGGCTAATACTTGTCGATTATTGGCTAAGACGACGAGATCATCGGCAGTGATTTGGTTTAGATTAACATTAATCAACATAGCCGAAGAAAGTATCTAATCTACTCCAGAGCTCTTCCAAACCTTGTTTTTTTAGACTGGAGAATAATTGTACATCTACATAAGGATGTTGTTTAATTTCACGCATTACCTTGAGTCGGGCATTGCTGGCAGCACCTTTTTTGAGTTTGTCTGATTTAGTTAGTAGTATTTGTGTCGGTAAGTTAATACTCACACACCAATCAAGCATCATTTGATCAAAAGGCGTTAGTGGTCGACGTACATCCATCACCAAAACGGCACCTGCAAGACATCGACGTTTTTCAAAATACTCACTCATATCGATATGCCATTGTCTTTTAACGTGCTCAGGTACCTTGGCGTAGCCATAACCTGGTAAGTCAACTAGGCGACGATTTTCATCCAATTCAAAAAATACCAAATGTTGCGTTCTACCGGGGGTTCGAGAGACTTTAGCCAACTTTTTTTGTAAAGTAAGTGTATTGATAGCGCTAGACTTTCCAGCATTAGAGCGCCCAGCAAAAATCACCTCATAGCCTTGATCCGGGGGGCAGCCTTTGAGCGATGGGCATGAGAGTAAAAATTTAGCTTGTGGGTAGGAATTGCGCATTATAAAAAATGGTGTATAATTAACCGCTTACGGTATTTAGATACCATTATATATTTTAGTTATGAAAAATAAGGAGAGAGTAATGAAGAAAGTTTTATTAGTAGCAGCTACAGTTGCAATGTCAATGGGTTCTTTTTCAGTTCAAGCAGATGGTGCAGGCATGTATAACGCATTAGGTTGTGTTGGTTGTCATGGTGTTAATGGTGCAGGTGCAAGTGCTCCAAAATTAGCCGGTAAAGATGCTGCATTCCTTGTTAAGCAACTTAAAGATTTCCAATCTGGTGCACGTAAAGACCCAACTATGAATGCGATGGCACCAATGGCCTTAGGTCACGAGCAAGCAATCGCTGATTTCTTAGCTGGTCAATAAAGTATTCGCGGTTTTAACCGCTGAGTAATTTATAGGGTTTAAGATTTAAATGCTATATTATGATAAGCCGATATTGAGTATAATATCGGCTTATTTTTTTGTAAAAAGGAACAACTCATGAACAAACTAGCACTTGCTTTTATTACTGTACTGACTTTAGCTTCAACTCATACCATAGCAGCAGGCGACGCAGCACAGGGCCAAGCTAAAGCGGCAACTTGTATTGGTTGTCATGGCGTTAATGGTAACTCAGTTGTACCTAGTTTTCCAAAGTTAGCTGGCCAAAGCGAAGCGTATTTACTAAAGCAATTAAGAGACTTTAAATCAGGCGCTCGTGTTGATGCCATGATGGCAGGTATGGTTGCGCCATTAACTGATACAGATATGGCTAATTTGTCTGCGTATTATGCAGCGCAAACGGTGACTCAAGGTGTGGCTAAGAAAGATGCCAATATTGCTTTAGGTGAAAAGATTTACCGAGGTGGTAAAAAAGACACTGGTGTGACGGCTTGTATTGCATGTCACGGCCCACAAGGCAAAGGCATTCCATCTGCAGGTTTCCCAGCCTTATCTTCACAGCATGCCACTTATGTTGCTACACAATTAAAAGCTTTCCGTCAAGATTCAATCAATGCACAAACAGGTGATAGCCAACCTAGTAGAACAAATGATTATGAAGGCATGATGATTAACTTTACTAAGAGTTTAACCAATGCAGAAATTGATGCAGTTTCTGAGTATATCGCTGGTTTACATTAAACTTTCTTTTTAAAGATTTTTTAGTCTTCAATCAACTAGAAAAGGCAGTACTTACTGCCTTTTTTATTGCATGTGAAAATACCGTCCCATCAGGTATAATTCATTCTTTTTTAAGCACAATATCGGATTTATAACAATGAAAACTTCGCTAGAAACATTAGACGGTCTCAAAAGATCATTAACCGTTGAACTACCTATTGATATCTTTAAGCAAAAAATGGATAAAGTTTTACAAAGTATGGCCTCGCAAGTAACCATTGATGGTTTTAGAAAAGGCAAGGTGCCTTTGTCTATTTTGCGTAAGCAATTTGGTGAAAGAGCCAGTACGGATGCAGTGAATGAAATTGTAAATGAAACTTTAGCTGACGCATTAACAGATGCGAAAGTAACGCCGGCAGCACGACCAATGATCACTAAGGTGGATTCAAGTGATGAGAATGATTTCTCTTATGTAGTCGAGTTTGAAGTTTATCCTGAAATTAAAATTGCTGATTTTTCCAAGTTAAAAATTGAGCAAATTAAAGTAAAAATCACCAAAGCAGACGAAGACAGAACTATGACAGGCTTGATTGATCAATCAACTGAATATAAATCTGTGAAGCGCAAATCTAAAGATGGTGACCAAGTTACGGTTGACTTCAAAGGCATAATCGATGGTGAAGTGTTTGAAGGCGGCGAAGCAACTGATTTTCAACTGATACTGGGTAAAGGATCAATGATCAAAGGATTTGAAGATGGTTTGACTGATATTGCAGCAGGCAAATCAACCAATTTGGATTTAACCTTCCCTAAAGATTATCATGCGCCGCAGTTAGCAGGCAAAGATGTCACTTTTGAAATAACAGTAAAAGAAGTAGCATCACCTAAAGAGCCAAAATTAGACAATAAGTTTGCCGAGAAATTTGGTGAAAAAGATATGGATGCTTTGAAGAAGAGCATGAAAGAGCAGATGCGTGTTGAGATTGATAACCGTCTTGCCGAAGAAAATAAAAATGCAATTTTTAATGAATTATTAGCGGCAAATGATTTTGTAGTGCCACAAGGCAGTATTGATAACGAAGCGCAGAACTTATTGCAAGAAATGGAAGCACGTATGCAACAACAAGGCATGCCATCTCAAGGCAACCTAGTAGCGTCTGCATTCAATACAGAGGCAGAGCGCCGTGTTAAGATGGGCTTATTAATAGCCGAAGTTGCTAGCAATCATGACCTAACCGCAAGCAAGGAGCAGATTGATGCCAAGTTAGAAGAGATGTCGCAGATGTATGGCGAAAATGCACAACAAATGGTAGACTATTACAACGAAGACCCAACAAGACTTACCCATGTTGAGTTATTAGTGGTGGAAAAAATGGTGCAAGAGACTATTTTAGAAAAAGCAACCGTTACCGATAAAAACAGAAAGTTTCAGGAAGTAACGCAACTAACGCAACAACAAGTATAAATGACAATACAGAATTTAAATCAAATCCCAATGGTGGTAGAGCAATCTGCCCGAGGTGAACGTGCCTATGATATTTATTCGCGCCTTTTAAAAGAGCGCGTTATTTTTTTAGTCGGCCCAGTTGAAGATTACATGGCTAACGTCATTGTGGCTCAATTGCTTTTCTTAGAATCTGAAAATCCTGACAAAGATATTCATTTGTATATTAATTCGCCAGGCGGTTCAGTTTCTGCAGGCCTAGCAATTTACGATACTATGCAATTTATTAAGCCAGATGTATCGACACTTTGCATTGGTCAAGCTGCTAGTATGGGTGCATTGTTACTAACTGCAGGTGCTAAAGATAAACGTTTTGCATTGCCACATGCCCGATGCATGATTCACCAGCCATTAGGTGGTTTCTCTGGTCAGGCCAGTGATATTGATATCCATGCGCAAGAGATTTTAAAAGTGAGAGAGAGATTAAACCATATTTTGAAATCACATACAGGTCAAAATATTAATACCATCCAAAAGGATACAGACAGAGATAACTTTATGTCGGCCGATGAAGCTGCGAAATACGGCTTGATTGATAAAGTACTCAAACAACGTTAAGGAGTCATTTACCAATGGCAGAAATTATCGCAGAGCTTAATTGTTCATTTTGTGGCAAAGCCAAATCTGAAGTTAATCGCTTAATCGCAGGTCCGGGCGTTTACATTTGTAATGAATGTATTGAATCATGCCATGATTTGATTGAGGAGCAAGCCTTAAAAGAAGTTATTGATCAACATCAAGATTGGGATCACACACCTAAAGAACTTACTGCTTTTTTAAACGATTATGTGATTGGTCAAGACCACGCTAAAAAAGTATTATCGGTTGCGGTTTATAATCACTACAAGCGTTTACAAAGCGGCTATATTTCGAACGATGTTGAGTTAGATAAATCAAACATTTTAATGATTGGCCCAACGGGTTCGGGTAAAACCTTACTTGCACAAACCCTAGCACGTATTTTAGATGTGCCATTTACCGTGGCTGACGCCACTACATTAACCGAAGCAGGTTATGTAGGTGATGATGTTGAAAACGTGATTAAGAGTTTGTTGTCTAAGTGTGATTTTGATGCAGATCGTGCAGAGCACGGTATTATTTTCATTGATGAAATTGACAAAATTTCTCGTCGTTCTGATTCCCCTTCAATTACCCGCGATGTGTCTGGTGAGGGTGTGCAACAAGCTATGCTTAAACTTATTGAAGGCACGGTGGCTTCAGTACCTCCACAAGGTGGACGTAAGCACCCAAATCAAGAAACTATTGATGTTGATACTTCAAAGATTTTATTTATTTGTGGTGGTGCTTTTGATGGTTTGGACAAGATCATTGGCAGACGTGTTGAAAAAGCCACAGGTATTGGTTTTTCTGCAGATGTAAAAGACTTAAGCAATAAAAAAACCTTAACAGATTTATTTAATCTTATTGAGCCTGAAGATTTAATTCGATATGGCCTTATTCCAGAGTTGGTGGGACGTCTACCAGTGCAAACTGCACTCAGCGAATTAGATGAGGATGCGTTAATTCAAATCTTAACCCAGCCAAAGAATTCTGTTGTCAAACAGTTCCAAGAGATATTCTTAATGGAAGGTGCCAAGCTTACTTTCAGAAAGCCAGCCTTATCAGCTATTGCCAAATTAGCCATCAAGCGCAAAACTGGTGCTCGAGGCTTACGTTCTATTTTGGAAGATCTATTGTTAGATACTATGTTTGAGTTACCATCACTTGATAGTGTAGTAGAAGTGGTGATCGATAAAGATGTGGTTAATAAGAAAAAAACACCATTGATGATGCATAAATCTGAAAAAAAATCTAAAAAAGCCAGTTAATTCAATTGGAATTATTTGATCGTCAAAAAGATGCTGTTGGCCAAGGCGAACGAACGCTACTGGTGTATATAGAGCTCCCTAGTAATCGACACGTCCACAACGGTATGGACGAATTATCAGAACTGGCCAGATCATCAGGCCTTGTGGTCGTCAAGAACCTTAAAGTCAATCGTAATTTTGCCGACGCTAAATATTTTATCGGTTCGGGTAAGGTAGATGAATTAGCAGATCTGGTTAAAGAGTTAGAATTAGATTTAGTGATTTTCTCTTCTGGACTATCACCTTCACAAGAACGTAATTTAGAAAAATCACTTGAATGTCAAGTGATGGATCGCACTGGGTTGATTTTGGATATTTTCTCTCTCAGAGCTCGATCGTTTGAAGGTAAGTTACAAGTGGAGCTGGCCCAGCTCAGGCATTTGTCCACAAGATTAGTTAGGGGTTGGACGCACCTTGAGCGTCAAAAGGGTGGTATCGGTTTAAGAGGGCCAGGTGAAACACAATTAGAAACGGATAAACGTCTGATTGCCGTACGTATCAAAAACATCACCAAGCGCTTGGATAAAGTACACAAGCAGCATGATCTAGGACGTAAGTCTCGCATTAAGAGTGAGGTGCCCATGATTGCTCTGGCAGGTTATACCAATGCTGGAAAATCAACTTTATTTAATACACTAACCAAGGCTAAAGTATTTGCCAATGATCAGCTTTTTGCGACCCTAGATTCTACCATTAGACGTGTGATATTACCTGCTTCTGGCGAGGCGGTGATTGCTGATACAGTGGGTTTTATTCAGGACCTACCACATGAGCTAGTGGCAGCGTTTAAGTCTACCCTAGAAGAAACACGGCAAGCCAATGTATTACTACATGTGGTGGATGCCTCTGATGAATACAATAGGGAAAAGATCGATCAAGTTGAAGACATTATTTTTGATATTCATGCCAATGAGGTCCCGAGTATTTTGGTAATGAATAAGATTGATTGCTTGGTAGATTTCAAGCCGAGAATTGACAGAGATAAAGAGGGAAAAATTTACCGTGTATGGATCTCAGCACAAACCGGTGAAGGGATTGATTTGCTTTATCAAACGCTGGCTGAACAACTTAGTGGTATGATGACTCGTGCTAGAATACAATTGGATGTTAGGTCTGCTCATGTTCGTAGTGAAATTTATAACATTGGTTATATCCATAATGAAAAAGTGGATGATTTTGGTCAATGGATACTTGAAATTAACGTAACTCATCACTATCTATTTAAATTATTACAAAATAAAGGCGTTAAGCTATTATGGGAACAGAAGCCACAACAGAATTGATTGACCTAACTAAGGACCGAGTGCCATTATTACCTCTGAGAGATGTGGTACTTTTCCCGCACACGGTGATGCCGCTCTTTATCGGCAGGAAGAGCTCTGTGAATGCCATTACCCAGGCAATGGGTACTAATAAGTATATTTTTCTAGTTGCTCAAAAAGATGAAGCAACTGAAGAGCCGACAAATGACGATCTGTACAAAATAGGTACATTGGCTACTATTTTGCAAATGTTAAAACTACCTGATGGCACCATCAAGGTGCTAGTTGAGGGTGTAAAGCGCGCTAAGATTGAAGAGTTTTTTGATGTCGATGGATACACCGAAGTGTCTACTCAAGAAATTAAATTAGCATTAGAATCTAGCGATAGCATTGAAGTAAAAGCTATGATGCATCTTGCATTGGAAGGTTTTGATCATTACATTCAGCTCAATAAAAAAATTCCTGAAGAAGTATATAGAGTCTTAAAGGAAGTGGATGATGTCGAGCGTTTTAGTGATATTATTATTGCCAATTTAAGTCTCAAGCTTGCAGAAAAGCAAACTTTATTAGAGGGTGATAATGCTAAAGACAGGTTAGAAAAGATACTTACATTCATTCAAAGTGAAATTGATGTTTTAGATACTGAGAAGAAGATTCAATCTCGAGTACGCAAGCAAATGGAATCCAATCAAAGGGATTACTATTTAAACGAGCAGATGAAATCCATCCAAAAAGAACTTGGCAATGTAGAGGATGAGAACGAAGTTGATGAATTGCAGGCGAGAATTGGCAAGGCACACATGTCAAAAGAGGCTAAAACTAAGGCTGACGGTGAACTCAATAAGCTTAAAAGAATGTCATCACAATCTTCTGATGCATCGATTATCCGTACTTATATTGAAAATTTGTGCGACGTGCCATGGAAAAAGAAAACACGAATTAATAAAGACCTAGATAAAGCACAGAAGATCTTAGATGGTGATCATTATGGTTTACATAAGGTTAAAGAACGCATCCTAGAGCATTTAGCTGTACAAACACGTGTTAGCCACAATAAAGCGAATATCTTATGCCTTGTCGGACCTCCTGGTGTGGGTAAAACGTCACTCGGTGAGTCGATTGCTAGAGCAGTTAATCGTAAATATGTGCGTATGGCATTAGGTGGCATTAGAGACGAAGCGGAAATTCGTGGACATAGACGCACCTACATTGGCGCCATGCCCGGATCCATTATTCAGAAAATGCAAAAAATTCAAGTCAAGAATCCTTTGTTTTTATTGGATGAAATTGACAAAATGGCATCTGATTACCGTGGCGATCCATCATCGGCTATGTTGGAAGTACTCGATCCAGAACAGAATAATACGTTTAGCGATCACTATATAGAAGTTGATTTTGATTTATCTCAGGTAATGTTTGTGGCTACGGCCAACACGCTAGATTTACCACAGCCGTTATTAGACAGAATGGAAATCATTGAATTAGCTGGTTATACTGAAGATGAAAAGTTACAGATTGCAAAGCGTCATTTAGTAGCTAAGTCAATGGAGAATAATGGCATCAAGTCAAGTGAGATTGATTTTAAAGATTCCGCAATTCTAGATATTATTCGATATTACACACGTGAAGCTGGCGTACGTGGACTAGATCGTACTATTAGTACCATTTGCCGTAAAGTGGTGAAGGAAGTAGTGCTTAAAAAACGCAAGAGTAAGGCCATTATTAATGCCAAGAGTTTGTCAAAGTATTTAGGCGTTAAAAAATTCCGTTTTGGTTTAGCAGAAGAGCGTAATCAGGTGGGCGAAGTAACAGGGTTAGCTTGGACATCAGTAGGTGGAGATTTATTGACTATTGAAGCCACTGCTTATAAAGGCAAAGGTAAGCTAAATTACACAGGCCAGCTAGGTGATGTCATGAAAGAGTCTATCCAAGCGGCGATGAGTGTCGTACGCACACGTGCAAAAGAGTTACATATTGCATCAAATTTCCATGAAAAGCTTGATATTCATATCCACGTTCCAGATGGTTCAACCCCTAAAGACGGACCAAGTGCCGGTGCGGCTATGTGTACAGCTTTAGTATCTGTATTAACAGGACGTAAGGTTAAAGCTGATGTTGCGATGACGGGAGAGATTACACTTCGAGGCGAGGTCACACCAATTGGCGGGTTGAAGGAGAAAATGTTGGCGGCACTCCGTGGCGGTATTAAAACAGTTATCATTCCAGATGATAATGAACGTGAGCTTTCAGAAGTGCCAGATAAAATAAAAGGCAAGCTTAATGTTGTTAAGGTTAAGTGGATTGACGAAGTGTTGGATATTGCTTTAGAAAAGTAATAATAAAGTAATCAGAAAAATAATAAAAAGGCGCCTTTGGGCGCCTTTTTATTATCAGAGAAGATTATTACACTCTTCTTTGTAATTTTGCATAATAAAAACCATCAAAATTATGACTCGGGAGCTGTTGTTTACCAACCTTGGTATTAATACCCCAATCTAGATCTATTTTGAGTTCTTGGGCATTTTCATATGACTCTAAAAAGCAACTCATTTGCTCTTCATTTTCAGATTTTAAGATTGAACAAGTGGCGTACAGTAGTATTCCGCCCGGTTTTAACATAGGCCACAAGTTTGCAAGAATGTCTTTTTGTAGAGCGACTAGAGCAGTTATATCTTTAGGTTTTCGTAAGAGTTTAATATCAGGGTGACGACGTATTACACCAGTAGCTGAGCAAGGGGCATCTAATAAAATTTTATCAAATAGTTTGCCATCCCACCAATCTTGAGTTTGGGCATTACCTTGCAATATAGTGATATTCTTAATACTAAATCGATCTATATTTTGTTGAACTCGTTTGAGTCTTTCTCCGTCATTGTCAAGGGCAACAATGTTTGATTTTGGTGCTAATTCACTTAGGTGTGTGGTCTTGCCACCGGGTGCACTGCAAGCATCTAAAATGAGTTCACCTTCTTTGGGATTGAGTAAGTATGCAGCTAATTGTGCTGAGCAATCCTGCACATAGCAAGCACCTTGCTCAAAGTCGGGCAGTTTAAAAACTGAAACTGCTTTTTCTAACACCAAAGCCTGTGGTGCAATATCAACTTGGTGAGACTCGATACCAATCGCTGATAACGAAGCTTGATAATCATCAAGCTGGTAAGTAGGGTGAACTCGAATACCCATGGGTGCTTGAAGATTGTTATTGGCAAAGATTTGTTCAAAATGATCAGGGTGGTTGTTTTTGATTTTTTTCACCAGCCAGCTCGGGTGTGAATAGTGTGGTTGTTTTTGTAGTAAGTGTTTTTGACGATCTACCTCTCTCAGGATGGCATTAACCAACCCCTTAGCCCAAGGTTTGTTTAAGTCATTTACCACATTGACCGTTTCGAAAATAATGGCATGTGGCGCGACATTTGAGTGCAAAATTTGATAGGCGCCTAATAGCATTAAGCAATGAATGTCGAGATTCTCTTTGTCAATCGGATGCTTAAGTAGCCCAGAGACAATATCATTCAGTTGATGATAAAAACGAATCGTGCCAAAGACAAAGGACTTAATTAGTGATAAATCGTTTAAATCATCTGGATAGTTAAAAGCAGACAGCGAGCGCTTATTTAAAACTACTGAGCAAATCGCTTCTAAGGCGACCGTTCGTACATTGGTATTATTGATATTTTGCAAGCGAGCGTTTGATTGCTTTTAACAGTTCTTTTGGCTTGACGTAACCGGGCATATTATCGCCATTTTCGAAGAACATAAACGGTGTGCCTGTAACATTGAGTCTTGAAGCTAAAATCAAGTGATCAATGATTGGGTTTTCACAGTTTACGACTGGATTGTCTTTTTTTAGCATGCCTCTATCCATCGCTTGTTTTTGATTCTCAGCACACCAGATCGCCATTGAGCGGTAGTAAGACTTGGTATTTACGCCTGAGCGTGGAAATGCCAAATACTTTATGGTAATACCCATTTTATTAAGTACCGCTACATCCTTGTGTAGTTTTCGACAGTATGGGCAGTCCACGTCGGTAAATATATCGATGGTGTATTTTTCATCTTTGGCTTTGTAGATAATTTTTTCATCATCAGTTGTTGTCGATAAAATTTCTTTAGCGAGACTCGATAAGCGATTTTGAGTTAAATTCATGCGTGTTTTTAAATCAATTACTTCGCCTTGAGCTAGATAACGACCATCTTCTGATATGTAAATAACATCTAGTCTTGGTTTTCTTATAACAACTTCATACAGACCTTGAAATGGCGTTGGGTTGATGTCTTCTTCAGCCACATTAGAAACATAGCCAATAAGCCCTTCGATAATGTCATTTTTGTCAGCTAAAACATTGTTTGATAATAAAGTGAGTGCAACTAGTAATGACTTGAGCATAATAAATAATCTATTTAAAAATGAATAAATTTTACCTTTTTAGGTAGAATGTCGGGATTATATTTTTATCTAGGTGGTGTAATGGAATTTTCGTTAATTGAACAAACTATTCAATACTTTGATGGTGATAGTGTTGTTGTATTTTCTAGCATTGATACAAGCTTTGATAATCAAGAGATCCAAGGACTGATTGAACTTAATCATTTTGAATCCAAAGCTGGAAAATTATTATCGTTAAATTTAGTAGATGGCTTTAAGGCTAAGCACGTCATTGTTGCAGGCCTTGGGGATGCACCCATTACTGATAAAAACTACACCAAAGCACTCGTCGCCGTTAGTGCTGCACTTGCAAATACCAAGGTTAAAAGCACTATGATCCAGCAAGTTGAGGTTGATGGCAGGGATCAGCAGTGGGTACAAAGGACTACAGCTAGAGTGATGCAAAATGCAACTTACCAAATACAAAAAGTGGGTGCTGATAGTGAAGAAGAGAGTTCAATTGAGAATATTGCTATTCAGTCAAGTAGTGACAATGCACATGAATTAGCGCAAGGTCAAGCCATCGCCAATGGTATGGCACTCACTCGTCATCTCGGTGATTTACCATCGAATGTGTGTACACCAACTTATTTGGCTCAGACCGCGCAAGATATGGCGAAAGAGTTTGGACTTGATTGCGAAGTATTGGAAGAATCTGACATGTCAGCATTGGGCATGGGGTCATTGTTATCAGTTTCTAAAGGTTCAATCGAACCGCCAAAACTCATTAGCCTAAGTTATAACGGTAATGGCAATGCCAAGCCAATTGTATTGGTCGGTAAAGGCGTGACGTTTGACAGTGGCGGCATCTCGCTTAAACCAGGTGCATGAAATACGACATGTGTGGTGCAGCTTCAGTACTAGGCACAATGCATGCTGTAGCTGAAATGAAACTGAACGTTAACTTAACGATTGTCGTGCCAACCGTTGAAAACATGCCAGCACACAACGCCTCTAAACCAGGTGACGTGGTTAAAAGTATGTCAGGTCAAACCATTGAGATTCTCAATACCGATGCGGAAGGACGTTTGATTTTGTGTGACGCTTTGACTTATGTAGAGAAGTTTAACCCTGAAGTGGTGATTGATACTGCCACTCTAACCGGTGCGGTGATTGTAGCGCTCGGTAAGCATCACTGCGGTGTGATGGCGAATGATCAGGCCTTGGCAGATGATTTAATCAGTGCGGGTAAGAGCGCAATGGATACTGCGTGGCAATTACCACTGGACGATGAGTATGATGAATTGCTTAAATCAAATTTTGCCGATATGGGTAATATCGGTGGGCGTGAAGCTGGCACCGTGACAGCAGCATGTTTTTTAGCACGTTATACCAAAGACTATCGTTGGGCACATCTAGACATTGCCGGTACTGCTTGGGTTAGTGGCTCTAAAAAAGGGGCAACAGGTCGCCCTGTGCCGTTATTAACACAATATATTTTGGATCAAACTTAAGGAATTATTAAAGTAAATTATGTCAAATTTTGAAAATGTCACTGTTGTAAAAGCAGCTAATATTTATTTTGATGGCCAAGTTACTTCGCGTACGGTTGAGTTTGCTGATGGTAGTAAAAAAACCTTAGGAATTATGATGCCGGGCGATTACGAATTTAGCACAGATGATAACGAACTGATGGAAATCCAAGCGGGTGAAATGGATGTGTTATTACCTGGAGAGAGTGAGTGGCAAACGTTTGCCAAGGGTTCGTCATTTGAAGTACCTAAAGACTCAAGTTTTGAGTTGAAAGTGAAGGAAGTGACGGACTATTGTTGCTCTTATTATTAAGATCGATCCAGCCACACCCCTAAGCCCTGAGCACAGATTTCTAAATCACCTTTAAACAGTTTAATTTGCTGAGCTTCATCGAGTGCAACACCATGATCGGTAGCAATATCTAGTAGATAGTTGAGTAGTTGTTCTTTAATCGCTTTATGACGATTACTTTGATCCTCTGATGCCTTAGCAATCTTGACGAATCCATCGATATTCTGAACTAGCATTTCAGCAGAGTGTTGGGTAAATTCTATGCGGTTGAAATGCGTTAAATACGCATACTTTGGCTTTAAACTCATTAAATGCTTAATAGTGTCTTTCCAAGTATCAGGGTCAAATTGTACAGGTGTCGTTGGCGGGAATATTAACTCACCCTGATCGGTATCAAATTCTCTATAGCTAACGCCAAGCGTGTCACCGCTAAATATACCCCTAGAGGTTTCATCCCAAATACAAACATGGTGCCGAGCGTGACCGGGTGTGTCAATGAATTTTAATACTCGACTACCAAGTATGATTTCATCACCATCTTTTGCAATAGTAATCCGCTCTTCCGATATAGGGATTAAGTCACCTAGGAATTGTTTAAAGAATAACTCCCCATATACGCCAATCACGCCTGCGCGTAATTTAGAGGGGTCTATTAAGTGTTGTACACCATATTCATGCACATAAACAGTGGCATTAGGTAAATGCTTAATTAATTCCCCTGCACCACCAGCATGATCTAGATGAATATGCGTGAGTAGTATGTAATCTACGTTTTCACGCTTAATATTTTTTGCATCAAGTGTTGCTAGGAGTGCTGGTACCGAGAGGTGACAACCAGTATCAACAAATGCAGCATGATCTCCATCTTCAATTAAATAGGCGGCTACGAAGTCTTTACGCATGTGCTCAGTATCAATACAAGTGACGTTGTGAGTTAATTCATGAAAGATGGGATTCATATTAGTATTATGTATAAAAAAATTAATGTAATGTTAGAATGCGCCTGTTGCTCCGCCCTGTTGAAGAGTAGTCATCACACGTTTAAGTTCTAATGCTTGTTCATGTAGAGCTTCAGGTAATGGCTGACCACCATAAATTAACATATCCATATTTAAGGTATATAACCACCTTTTTCCTGATTTATCTTCAATTAAAGCAATTCTACAAGGTAAATAAGATGAAAATGCATCTGAATGATCAATCATAATCATCGCTGTAGTGAACAATACCGAAATATCTTAAGAAGTCTTTGTTTTTTACCTGTTTGAAACTCAACTATTTCTGAGATTGGCATACTACCAGCACCAACGCTTTCTTCAAATGCAATACTTACCATAGCTTCTTCAACATCTTCATTCGATACATCATCAGCAACTGGAACACGAACAATAGATGCCATAATAATATCGCCAGTGTCTAACAAGGTATTTGTCATTGGCATGTACACTTTTTCCATAGAATCTGGATGCAGTGTTGGTGAGATTATTTCACTGATCACTTTGCCAGTAACACCATCATATTTCACGTGAAGTGATACCGCATAGTAAGTTGAAATTACACCAATTATAGTTGCAATTGCAACGATTATAATTAATACCCATTTGATTAAATTAATAATACTAGCCATCTCCACTCCTCTTAGATTTGGTTAAAGAATAATTATAAGTTTTGAATTTTATCACTCTTTGTGTTTAACTCGGATGAATGCAACTTAAACTCTTCAATATAGTATTAGTTAAGCTAACCACACCAACCACCTTGTCATATTTACACATGTACTCAGTATCTATGCAAGCGATATCAAATTTAAGGTATAAAAAAACCGCTCTTTAGAGCGGTTTTAAGAATTAAGTTAATTCTTTTTAGAAGTCGCCTTCTGCACCACCCTCTTGAATAGCGGTAATTACGCGTTTAACCTCTAATGCTTTTTCAAGTAAGTAGTCAGGTAATGGAGCACCACCATAAATCATAGCATTCATATCTAGCGTGTACAACCATCTTTGACCTGCTTTATCTTCAATTAAAGCCAATCTGCAAGGTAAATATGCTGAGAACGCATCTGAATGTTCAATCATAGTCATTGCTGTACGTGGCGCACAGTATTGGTAGATTTTAAGGAACCTTTGCTTCTTACCGGTTTGTAATTCAACCATTTCTGATAAAGGCAGCATACCAACAGAGCGAATACCTTCAGCTGTTGCAATACTTTCCATTGCTTCTTCAACATCTTCATTGGAAACATCATCTGCTACTTTAACACGCACAATAGATGCCATAGTGATATCACCTGTTTCTAATAACGTGTTGGTCATTGGCATATAAACCTTTTCCATAGAATCTGGATGCAGTGTTGGTGAGATCATCTCACTTATAACTTTGCCAGTAACACCATCATATTTCAGCTGAAGTGATACCGCGTAGTAAGTCGCAATTGCACCAATTACAATCAATACCCATTTAATTAGACTAATAATTCCACCCATTTCTTTCTCCTTATATTTGGTTTAAATAATTATTGTGAATAAGAGATTTTATCACTCCTACCATTAGATATGGGTGAATTTAAGCTAAACTCTTAAGCCATTAAACACAATGTTAGTTAGGCTTACTACACCCACAATCTTTCCATTGTCTAGAACTGGGCATCTAGATAGACTGAAATTCGTTAATAATTCTGCACAATAGCGAACATCCATATCCGGATGTACGGATAGTACTGGTTTATTCATAATTTCATAAACGTTAACACGATCCATAGCCTTATCCTTGGCAATCACCTGGGATGCAATATCAGCGATTAGTACCACGCCATATTCATCATGTTCGTGGGATTTTTCAACAATAAGCATTTTAGTTTTCTTATGTTGCATATCATTTAAGGCATTACTGACGGTACATTTTCCATCGACAATGTCTACTTGTTTCCACATTACGTCTTTTACAAAAGTTGGTGTTATCATAGCTTTTCCTCCACGGTTGTTTCTAGTGCTTCTATTTGATGCATTACCCCAACTGCATCCTCTACATCAATTTGAAAGGCGATCCCCCCTTCTTGGGAATTACTATCAAAATCTCCTGATTTAGCAATAGTCTCTAGAATACTTCTAGCGAGATGCTGTTCTACGAGTAATAATAATACATCTCTCGGGGTTTCTAAACTTAATCCTAAAAATGTTTTGGCGTGTTCAAGCCCCTCACCTCTGGCTTGAGAGATAATGGTCGACCCTGTAGCTCCTGCCTGCCTTGTAGCATCAAGAATTTGATCGGTCTTATCATTATCAACAAAAGCAATGATTAATTTAAAATGCATAATTCCTCCTTATTGTTATTAAGTATCTTTTTTAAAAAATTTAGTCAATTGTACATAAGCCATTACACTCATTATTGGGAAAAGCGAGGCAAAAGCAATCAGGCCAAAGCCATCAATTAATGGGTTCCTTCCTTCGATAGCGCCTGAAAGCCCTAATCCTAGTGCAGCAATGATTGGCACTGTCACGATTGAA
>JYMV01007824.1_pt1 | contig 18640 bp, 20 predicted proteins | sample 338911 | NCBI WGS metagenome assembly JYMV01 (sample SAMN03354496, study PRJNA234377) | hydrothermal vent metagenome | biome: Deep sea; feature: Hydrothermal plumes at the Eastern Lau Spreading Center, Western Pacific Ocean; material: Seawater | place: Tonga | collected 2009 | depth 2000 m m
ACTGCTACCTTGCTCATAACCAATAAATTATCTTACCAGTCAAAACAAATAATAATTTCATTGGTTTCAATCATAAGTCCAAGTAAAGAGTTATCAACATTTAAGAGTAATTTTGCAAATTATCATTGATTGCTAACTCATGGTATGGTTTTTTATCCTCATTACTTCCAAGGGTACATAAACAAATTATTTTCAAAAGTGGATTAATTTTATAAAACTTAGATAATATGTTCAACCACCATTCAGGAGTATGGATAGTAATATGAGCATTTTCCCCATTTGGTAAAGTAGCTATGGCTGGATAACATGCGACAGATATAAATGAAAATTTTTTTGTAATAGATAAAAATTTTTCTAAAACCCAATCAATATCTTCTTCTGGAATGTGTTCTAGTACATCGATACATAGGGTTAAATCTACGGAATTATTTGGAAATTTATTATATTTTATAACACAAGGATCAAACAAATAAATCTCTGTACCCCAATAATCTTTAAGTGACTTTATTAATTTTTCATTATGAGTGAATTCATTATTGTAATAATATGCCTTTCCACAACCATACTCTAGAAGCGATGTAATATTATTTTTTTCGATTATTTTTTTAATTACATCAGCATAACTAGATGTTGTTTTGCCATTATATACATCATCTTTTTCTTTAATTTTTCCATCAACAAGCTTTACTCCTTCATTGTGCATTTGTTTATAATATTCGATGTGTTCTAAATATCGAAGTGAAGGTTTGTTTGATGTATAATTCATTAATTTATTATAATTAAAAAAAGCGGCCTGAGCCGCTTTTTTAAAAATACAATTTATCGTTTACATAGACATATCGCGGCCAAACCATTTTTTGGTGATTTCTGCGGTAGTGCCATCCGCAGCCATCTCAGCAATTGCGTTATTCCACATATCAAGTATGTCAGTGTCTTCCTTTCGAACTGCTCCACCAACTCCATCTCCCCAAGGCCCGCCCGAGAATGTTGGTCCAGTAAATGCTGCACCAGAGCCCTGATCTGTTGCCATAAAATCAATTGCGGAGGCTACATCTGTCAAAACTGCATCACAGCGACCTGCAATTAAATCTAAATTGTGATCATCAACAGTTTGATAAAGTTTTACTTCAGAACCGCCTGCCATATATTGTGAAGCAAAATTTGCATGGGTTGTAGATGATTGAACACAAACAGTTTTGCCTTCAAAAACTGCAATTAATTGACCTACAGCTGCTAGTTCCTTCCCTCCAGCATTGTTCATGTTAACTTTGGTTACTCCTGCTATTGCTATATCAGCAAGCCCACTATCTTTGAGAGCCCAGAATCTTGCTCCATCGTTCATATATCCATTTGTAAAGTTTACTTTTTGTTTTCTTTCTTCAGTAATTGACATACCGGCAATAATGATATCGTATTTACCATTTAGTAGAGCTGGTATCATGCCATCCCAATCCTGTGTAACCCATTCACAGTCAACAGCCATACGTTTGCATGCTTCATTTCCAAAATCGATTTCTGCCCCTTCTAGTTCGCCAGCAGAATTTAAATTATTCCATGGAGGATAAGCCCCCTCTGTTCCAATGCGTATAGATTTTGCACTTACTGTAGTTGTTAAACACAACATACTTAGCGCTAGTAAAGTTAATATAAATTTTTTCACAATTCCTCCTAATGACTCACATAAAATGAGTCGCAAAGTTTAAATTCAGTTAGTTTGTTATAATTAAAAATTCAAAAAATGAAATAAATACTATTGTTTAGTTGGATTTTTTTTTAGACGAAATATGAAAAAAACAAAGGATAGCGCAAAAATGAGAAAGGGAAAGATCCACAAGAATATATTGCGCCGATTGAATTGGGGCGTAAAAACAATATATTCACCATATCGCGCCACTAAAAAATTAATAATTTCTTTCTCACTTTGATTATCTATTAGTTTTTGACGAACAATTTGCCGTATGTTTTTTGAAAAATCTGCGTCGGAATCATAAATGGTTTGATTTTGACATGTCATGCAGCGAAGGTTAGAGGTTATTTTTTTTACTTTATCATCAATTGCCTCATCACTTAAAGCAATAGTAGAAAATAATAATATTAATAGGTTAAAAATTATTAAAACTAATTTATTGGATGAAAGGTGCAAATTCATTTGTAATAATTTTTTTAGTGAGTGGCCCTAAGTGTTTGTACGTAATTATCCCTTTTGAGTTAACGATAAAAGTTTCTGGCAATCCGAATACACCTAATTCTAATCCTATTAATCCTTTATTATCCATTCCAACATAATCATAAGGATTACCCATTGTGTTTAAATAATTTATTGCTTCTTCTTGTTTATCTTTATAATCAATTCCTATTAGTAATATGTTTGGATATTTTTTTTTTATTTCAAAAAATAATGGATGTTCAACCTTGCAAGGAGAGCACCATGAAGCAAAAAAATTTATTAACATAATCCTTCCTTTTAAATCTTTATTTGAAATTACATCTGCATCATCAAACAAGTTAATAATGTCAAAATCAGGCAAATTTTTATATAATAGTGCGCTTGGGGGCTTACTCGGATCCTTCCCTTGTAATAAAAAAACAAGACAAAAAATGGAAATCAGCATAACTAAAATTAAGGGGACAAATAAAAATATTTTGTTCATCTTTTAAAAATTCCAACCATTCCCGAAAAGATCATTATCATAACTCCAATCCAAATAAAGCTAACAAGAGGGTTGTGATAAATTGTAATAGACCACTTGTTGTTTTTTTCGTTACCAAGTACTAAATAAAAATCTTGGAACCAATCATGGTAGATTCCCGCTTCTGTAGTAATAACTTTTGATACATAATAATATCTTTTACTTGATTTAATAGTCGTTAAAAATTCATTTTTTTTATGCAACAAAAAAATACCTAGTAGTTCTTGGAAGTTATTTTTTTCCTCTATTTTTAAATTTTTTAATTGTAAAGAGTATTGACCTGAATTTACTATTTCACCAGTTTGTATTGTAAAATTATTTTTTGTTTGAAAAATACTAGAAAAGGTAATTCCTATTATCATGATACCTACACCCATATGCGCAATAAGCGCATTGTTGTAGATAAAGAATTTTTTAAATTTATATTTTAGGCAGTTGTGTAAAATAGACAAAAGAGATGCAGCAATTATCCATAAACCCAATATTGTTCCCGTAAACCCCCATATGTTAAATTTAGTTAAGTATGTAATGAGTAGAGTTAAAATACTTGTAACAATTAATATATATATATAGTTCTTTATCTTATCTAATTTATTAGACTGCCAAGATAACATAGGAGCAATACTCATTATTAAAAAACCTGGAAGTAGTATTGGGAGTACTGTGGAATTATAGTAGGGTGCTCCAACCGACATTCTCTTGTTTGTCAAAACTTCAATAATTATAGGATAAATTGTACCAAGTAGTATGGTGATGCATGCAATTAACATTACAATATTGTTGATGATCAAAGCAGATGTTTTGTTGATGAATAATAAATTTATTTGTTTATTTGAATGAGGAGATTTGAGAATAAAAATAATAAATGAAAATCCAGTAATTGTTAAAAAAAGAATTAAAATAAAGATACCACGTGATGCATCAGCTGCGAAAGAATGAACACTTGTTAAAATTCCCGAACGAACCAAGAAAGTTCCGAGAATACTTAAAGAAAAACATAAAATGGATAAAAAAACAACCCATCGTTTTAATAATTGCTCTTGTTTCGTTATCATCAAGGAGTGTACAAGCGCCAAACCAGTTATCCATGGCATTAGTGAGACGTTTTCAACTGGATCCCAAAACCACCAACCTCCCCACCCTAGTTCATAATAAGCCCAATAAGACCCTAGAGCTATTCCTCCAGTGAGCATTAACCAACAAAACATCGCCCACCTTTTGATGACTTGTATCCATAGATTGTCTAATTGATTCAATATTAAGCCTGCAAGTGCCAAACTTAAAATTAATGAGAACCCAACATAGCCTATATATAGAACAGGGGGATGGATTGCTAAAGCTGGATCTTGTAGAATTGGGTTTAACCCCAAACCTTCATTAATATCAATAGAATTAACTAAAAAAGGATTAGATGTAAGAATAACAAATAAAGAAAAACACAAATATAAAAAGGATTGAAAAACAATAGTAAGTTTTCGCACATGATCTTCCAAGGTTATATTGAATGAAAAAAATACATTGTACAAGCTCATGATCAGCAACCATAACAACATTGACCCTTCATGATTACCCCATGTTCCTGTAATTTTGTATAACAGAGGTTTGGAAGAGTGTGAATTTTGAAAAACATTAAAGTTTGAAAAATCAGAACTTATGTATGCAAACATTAATGCAAAGAATGATAGGCACATAAAAAAAAGACTGCAATAAAGTGCTAAATAAAAAATATGATTAAAACGTTGATTGATTTTGTAGTAGTATGAAACGATAACAATAACATTAAAGATAAATGATAATATTAGTCCACTAAACCCAATCAATGAAATCATTTGTAATTCTTTTTCCAATACTGATTTTTTTGAAGTTGTTTTTGAATAGATGCTGGCATGTAATTTTCATCATGTTTTGCAAAAACTGTAAAAGCATGAATGGTGAAATCTGACTTAAGCCTTCCCTCAATTACAACCCCTTGCTCTTCTTTAAATAAATCAGGAAGTAATCCGTTATATTCAACCAAAACTTTATTGTTATTATCAGTGATTACAAAATTATATGAATTATTTCCTTTATCTATAATAGAATCTTTTTCAACAAAACCCCCTATTCTCACAACATCATTAATGGTAGAGTCAGAATTTATTAGTTCTGATGGAGTGAAAAAAAAAACCAAGTTTTTTTTAGAATTAAATAATATTAACAAAATAGCGCTACTTAAAAAAATAAGTGAAAAAAGAATAAGCAATAGACGCTGAAAACGAATGGTCATATTTAATTTACTTATTTTTTTTCAATTTTAAGTATGAATGCAAAATTAGTATTAATAAAAGGACAAAACAAATTGCATAAGATAAAAAAACATACCAAAAATACATACTACCCTAATATCAAATATTAATTATTATAATAGATAATCCGACGAGACGTATGGCCCCAAATTAATTTTTTAGCTTTCTTTCTGAGATTTCAGCTTTAATTCTAATAATAGCAATTATTAGGGCAATAAGGGTAAAGGCGATGGTCATAATTATGAGAGGACGCATCATACTGGGGTCAATAGAGGGGGATGAAAGTTTGCTGATGCTGGCTGGTTGATGAAGTGTATTCCACCAATCAACAGAAAATTTTATGATTGGTAAATTAATAGATCCCACTATGATAAATATTGCAGTAATTTTTTCTCCCAAACTGTCATTAGTAAATGAATTTTTTAAAAAAATTATGATCAGATACAGCATAAATAAAATAGCTACTGATGTTAAGCGTGCATCCCATACCCACCAAGTGCCCCACATGGGTTTACCCCACAACGAGCCTGTAATTAAGCAGATTAGAGTAAAAGTTGCACCAATAGGGGCGACTGCTGCGTTAACAATGAAACTAAAAGGAGTTTTGAATGCAAGTCCAATGATGCTGTATACTGTCATAATAAAAAAAGTTAACAAAGCAAGCCAAGCAGATGGTACATGAACATACATGATACGTACGGTTGAGCCTTGTTGATAGTCATTAGGCGACAAATAAAAAGCGAATACCAATCCTGTAGTTAAAGCAATGACACTCAGAATAATGAGAGGTGTCAACATAATGTTGCTAATTTGATTAAAGCGATTTGGATTTATGAGGAATTTCATTTATTTATTTTGAATAGCTAATTTAATGCAGGCGGCAGAAACCCAAGGTGTGATAGCTAAAAAAAAGAATAATATTCCTATTAGGATTTGTAGTTGAGCCCTAACTATTTCTTCTGAGGCATTAATGATGCCAACACTAAAAATAATTATTGGTATGCTTAATATCATTATGATTACACTTCCTATGGCAAAATTTCTTTGATTTAATAAATTCATAGATCCAGAAATAGAAGCTATAGATGTTAATATAGGCGATCCAATTAAAAAACTTATAAGAATTAAGTTTACATTAGGGAGCTCTATATTCAGTAAAATAGCAGCGAGAGGGATGATGATAAAAAAAGGCAACTGAAGAAATATCCAAATAATCATTATTTTAATCAACACTATTAATTCATAAGAAAGTCCGCTCATATGTAACAAAATAATACTTCCGTCGTTAAAATCATTTTGGTAAAATTTTCTTAAAGATAGATTATTACTTAAGAGAATTAGTGTCCAGATAACACCTATACCAATTTCGTTAAACATTTCTGTATTTGGGCCAATAGAAAATACAAAAATTAAAATGCCTAAAAGAAAAAACATAAGAATACTTAAAATATCAGAAAAATTTCGGTACGATATTTTAAGTTCTCTATAAAAAAGCGCCAATATAGAATTAACGCTGTGCATAATTTTCCAATTGTAAGTTTTCTATATTAGGAATATCAGGAACATAATGGGAGGAAAAAATAATCATTCCACCTGATTTTGTGTGATTGATAAATGTTTCATTTAGCAAATTTATTGTTTCTATGTCCAAACCTATGTACGGCTCATCTAGCATCCATAATTTTTTTCGCTCTATTACCAATCGCGTGAGCTCTAATTTTTTTATCTCTCCGTTAGATAAATAATTTATTGGAGTATTACGATAACTATCAAGGGACAGTAAATCTAAAATAGCATCTATTTCTTTTTTACTAATTATGGATGAAAAAAGCTTTTTCCAAAAAAAAATATTTTCAATAACAGATAAATTTATATTAGAGGTTTGTTTATCCATGACAAATGTGACATCTTTATAATAATTAAAAAGATTTTTTTTTATGTTTTTGCCATTCCAAAAGATATCACCTTTTTTCGGTATTAAAACATGGGTTAAAATTTTTAGAAGAGTTGTTTTGCCTATCCCATTTGCGCCGGTTATATTAATTATCTTTTGAGGAGGTAAGGCTAAACTCACATCTTTAAATATGATATTGTTGTTTCTATAAAAGGAAATATTATTAGCGAGTAGCATTATCTTGTTTAATAAAGACTTAAATCAGAAGAGACAATAATAAAAAAAACGGGGCGATAACCCCGTTTTTGAGATTGAAAAACCTCTATTTTTAAGAAAAAGAAAACTTACTTGAAGCTTTCTCTTAAGGAGAAAGAAACTACCTTCTTCTTTTTTTAGCAGCCTTTTTCTTCTTAGGTGCAGCTCTTTTCTTTTTCTTAGGTGCAGCTTTTCTTTTAGGTGCAGCTTTTCTTTTAGGTGCAGCTTTTCTTTTAGGTGCAGCTTTTCTTTTTCTTGGTGCAGCTCTTTTCTTTGCCACTTTCTTTTTCTTCTTTGCCATTTGATGCTCCTTGTAATGGGTTTAAGTGGAGGAACCTCCCTCCATCATCACTTAAATTAAGTGATAAACATAAAAGGCTGGTTATTCTTCCCAAAACTTACGCTCGAAGTCAATGATATACTCGTTTTTAAAATTAAAGACTGAGCAAATTAAAAATAAATATAATAATTAAACATAAATTAATATTTAAATGAATAAAAAAATTTTTTTTTTGAAAAATAAACGTATTTTTTCCCAGAATTCTAATATTTTATTTAATTTTAGTGTATATTTTGTTTTTACAACATAATAATTAGAAAAAATAATTATTAAATCTTTTTATCCTTATGAAATCTATCAATACTTTTAAAACTCGGTTGGAAATCGAGATACATGGAAAAAAATACGTTTATTTTGATCTAAATCTACTTGCTAAACATTTTAATTTTAAGCTTTCGTCTATTCCTAACAGTAAAAAAATTTTATTAGAAAATTTAATTCGTAATGAAGACGGCGAGTCCATCACATCTGAAATGATTAGATCGCTATGTTCTCAGTTAAATAATAAAGATCAATCTTTTGAAATCGCTTTTTCCCCAACTCGTGTATTAATGCAAGATTTTACAGGGGTTCCAGCAGTTGCTGATTTAGCAGCAATGCGTGATGCCCTACAGTCTAAAAAAATTAACCCTAAAATAATTAATCCCTTTTCTCGCGTTGATTTAGTGATTGATCACTCTGTAATGGTTGATACGTTTGGAAATGAAAAGGCATATGATGAAAATGTAAAACAAGAATATCACCGTAATCAAGAAAGATATGAATTTTTAAAATGGGGACAAAATACATTTGATAATTTTTATCTTGTTCCACCCGGGGCAGGTATCTGTCATCAAGTCAATTTAGAAAATATTGCCAAAACAATATGGGTAAATGAACTTGAAGACGGTAATTATCTTTATCCAGACTCTGTGGTCGGGACAGATAGCCATACTACCATGGTTAATGCCTTATCCGTTCTTGGTTGGGGAGTTGGCGGTATAGAAGCAGAAGCCGTCATGTTAGGACAGCCGATATCTATGAATATTCCAAAAGTTCTAGGGTTTGATATTTCAGGGTCATTGAATGAAGGCATAACGGCAACAGATTTAGTTTTGACAATTACGGAGAAATTACGTCAACATGGCGTTGTTGGAAAATTTGTTGAATTTTTTGGAAGCGGTTTAGCAAATTTAACATTAGCGGACCGTGCAACAATTTCGAATATGGCACCTGAATATGGGGCAACGTGCGGTTTTTTTCCAACAGATAGAGAAACAATCAATTATCTTCGTTTATCTGGAAAAGATAAACAACATTTGGCAGTTGTTGAAGAATATACAAAGGTACAGCAACTGTGGTACGATAAAAATAGTAATCAAGAATTTGATGAACTTATTGAATTTAATTTAGACAAAGTAAAAGCTTCTGTAGCCGGTCCTAAAAGGCCTCAAGATAAAATTTTATTAGAAGATGTTCCTTATTCATTTTCTTCTATTGTTGAAAAAAATCCAAATAGCACAAGAGAAAAACAACAATTAGAATCTGGTGATATTGTAATTGCTGCAATTACCAGCTGTACCAACACATCCAATCCTAATGTAATGATTGCTGCAGGGTTAGTTGCCAAAAAAGCAGTAGATTTAGGCTTAACGGTAAAACCTTGGGTAAAAACTAGTCTTGCGCCAGGAAGCAAAGTTGTAAGTGATTATTTAGATAAATCTGGTTTGACACAGTATCTGAATGAAATTGGATTTAATTTGGTTGGATATGGCTGTACGACATGTATTGGCAATTCAGGCCCTTTGGACGGATGGGTATCAAAAGAAATTAATCAAAAAAAACTATCTGTATGTTCTGTGTTGTCTGGAAATAGAAATTTTGAAGGACGCATTCACCAAGAAATAAAAGCAAATTATTTAGCGTCCCCACCATTAGTTGTGGCCTTTGCTTTAGCTGGAAGTATTCATGTTAATATTCAAAAAGATGCTATTGGGATTGGGAAAGATGGACAAGAGGTATTTTTAAAGGACTTGTGGCCAACCACAAAAGAAATCGAATCAACCCTTCAAACTTCTTTGTCATCAGATATGTTTGTTTCAAGATATGAAGAAATTTACAAAGGGGATGAAAACTGGGCTTCAATTAAAACAGTATCAAACGATACTTATGAATGGAATGATGTTAGTACTTACATAAAGCACCCCCCTTTTTTTGATGATAGTTCAATAAAAACAATGCAAGATATCCATGAGGCACGAATTTTAGCTATGCTAGGCGATAGTGTAACAACAGACCATATTTCACCTGCTGGTGCAATAAAAGAAGATAGCCCTGCTGGTTTATATTTATCCGAGCGTCAGATCAGTAAACAAAACTTTAATTCTTATGGATCTCGCAGGGGCAATCACGAAATTATGATGCGAGGTACTTTTGCTAACATACGCATACGCAATGAAATTATTCCGAATACAGAAGGAGGTATTACGCACTGTTATGCAAATAAACAAGATATGTCTATTTATGATGCGGCTATGGAGTATGCTGCTCAATCAATTCCATTAGTTGTTATTGCAGGTAAAGAGTACGGAACAGGATCATCACGAGATTGGGCTGCAAAAGGAACTCGTTTGTTAGGGGTGCGCGCTGTTATTGCTGAGTCATTCGAGAGAATTCATCGTTCTAACTTAATAGGTATGGGGGTGTTACCCCTTGAATTTACAAATGGGGATAATAGAAAAAAATTGCAGCTAGAGGGAAACGAAAAAATAACTATACTAGAAATGAATAACATTACACCTAATAAATTGATGCAATGTAAAATTAAGGGCGAGTCATTACTAAATTTAATAGATCTAAAATGTCGTATCGATACAATGAAAGAACTTGATTATTATAAGGCCGGAGGTATTTTGCAATATGTTCTTAATTTAATTGTTGATAAGGCATCTTAGTTAATATCTTTGGTGCAGAACGATCATAATTTATTAGCCATACTTGGACCGACTAATACAGGTAAAACCTATTTAGCTTTTGAACGACTTATTGCGTATCAGTCTGGTGTTTTTGGCTTCCCATTAAGACTTTTAGCACGAGAAAATTATGACAAAGCTGTTGCAAGACTAGGTATACATAAAGTTGCTTTGATAACAGGTGAAGAAAAAATTTTGCCTAAAGAAGCTAAGTATTTTTTTTGTACTGTAGAGTCAATGCCCTTAAATATTGAGGTAGAGTGTATTGCAATTGACGAAGTACAATTAGCAGCAGATTATGAAAGAGGCCACATATTTACTGATCGTATTCTTCATTTGCGTGGAACATTTGAAACAATTTTTTTAGGATCAAATACAATAGGAAAAATTTTATTAAAACTATTTCCTTTTATAAAAATTGAAAAGCGCGATCGGTATTCTAATCTCTCTTTTTTGCCAAAGAAAAGTCTATCTAAATTAAATCCTCGCTCAGCGATTATTGCTTTTAATATTAATTCTGTATATGAACTAGCTGAGTCCTTACGTACTCATAAAGGTGGGGCAGCTGTCGTTCTAGGTTCTTTAAGTCCTAGAACTCGCAATGCACAGGTAGAAGTGTATGAAGATAAGAAGGTAGACTATTTAGTGGCTACGGATGCCATTGGTATGGGTTTAAATTTAAATATTCATCATGTTTCATTTTCTTCCTTACAAAAATTTGATGGACGATATACTCGGGATTTATTACCCGCCGAAATAGGCCAAATAGCAGGGCGCGCAGGACGATATCAACAGGATGGAACCTTTGGGGTTATGAAAGGGGCAGGAGATCTTGATCCTTTGATTGTACAGTCCGTAGAAGATCATTGTTTCAATGATATTCAAAAAATATATTGGCGTAACTCTGATATTGATTTTACTTCTATTAGTTCTGCAATTAATTCATTTAAGCAACTTCCTATCAAAAATTTTTTTATTCATAAAAAAAACGCCGAAGATGAAGTTAATTTTCATATCATTTCAGAAGATACAAATATTATTCCTTATTTAAATAATAAGGCGACTATAAGTTTGTTATGGGATATTTGTCGTATTCCAGATTTTCAAAAATTTTCCACTGATTCTTATATTGATTTTTTAAAAAATATTTTTTTAACATTAGTGGAAAATGATGGGATTTTACCTGAGTCTTGGTTGGAAAATAGAGTTTTTCGATTAGAAAATTACAAGGGTGGAATTGAAGAGCTATCAATTAAAATATCCACTATAAGAACTTGGACATACATTGCTAATCAATCTAAATGGATAAAAAATTATCAGTTCTGGCAAGAAAAAACCCATGATATTGAAAATAATCTTTCAGACTGTTTACATACCAGCCTAACAAATAGATTTGTTGATTTTTCAGCAAGTTATTTTATTGATACGAAAATGCGAGGTGAAAATCCTGTTATTACAGTTGATGAAAATAAATCTATAAAATTAAATGGACAAAATTATGGATATATTAATGGTTTTGATCTAGAATTAAATATATCAAACTTAAAATCATTATTCTCTCTAACCAATGTTAAAAAATCCATTCGTTCCATGATTGAAGAAAAAATTGATATTTTTTTACAAGCTCCTTCGGATTCAATTAATTTGGGGGATATTCGTTCATTCAAAATTAATGAGCCAGTAAATATTTATTGGGGTGACGAACCTGTTGGAAAATTAGTAAAAGGAATTAATATTTTTTCACCTAAAGCAGAAGCACTTAATACAGAGTTTTTAGAATCAGATAAAAAAATATTAATTACAAGAAAATTACAACAATGGGTAGAGAAAAAAATTTTCACTACTTTAAAACCTATTACAGAAGATTTAGACCAAACTATAAGTTCAGACGTAAGGGCCATTGTTTTTAATGTTTTTAGCGCTCTTGGTACAATGTTGATTGGTGACCATGACAATACTATAAAAAATATGACAGAGCACGATAAGGCAACCATTTCTCGTACCGGTCTTCGTATAGGGGTAAAATTTTTCTTCATGCCTAACTTTTTAAAAAAACAACCAATGGAACTAAATGCTCTTTTATGGAAAATTTTTTATGAATGGGATATTGATTATGCTTACCCACTGCCTACAGATGGAAGAGTCTCTTTTATAACTGAAACAAAAATGCCTAATTCTTATTGGTCGGCTATTGGATACTATTGCTTGGACAATTTTGCAATTCGTGTTGATGTTTTTGAAAGAGTTTTTTTTCTTGCAAGACAAAAAATCAAATACGGACCTTTTATTGAATCTTCCGACATGATGAATCCCATTGGATGTAATTCTGACCAATTAAAGAATATTATGCAATTTTGTGGATTAGAAAGTTTGAATCTTGGTGACAACAAAAAATTATTTTTCTTTAAGCTTAAAAAACAAAATAAATCTATTAAAAAAATGGCTGATAATAAGAAGGGTATTATAAAAATAAAAAATAAAAAAATAGCCAAAATTACAAAAACAAAGATTAAAAAATTAACTTCCAAGAAAGAAATTAAGGCTGATCCTAATTCTCCTTTTGCAGTTTTGGGAAAACTACTTTAATAAATATATATAATCTTTATAATCGGATAATCATTGCTTAACTCTCTGAAATTTTTTTTTCACCAGTCTGAAGAAATACACCAAAATAATACAGATGATCTGCACCTTTTATCTGGTTTAATGTTAGAAACAGCAAATATTGACGGTCATGTTGATCAGCAGGAAGTTGATAAAATATCTAAAGTGCTAATTGATATATTTCATGAGGAACCTTCTGCTGTAGAAGCAGAATTAAAAAAATGTTTGGAGGAGCTTGAAGAACACAAGTCTTTTCACTCTTTTACATCACAGATCAACCAATCTTTTTCTAATGAAAAGAAAATTATTTTACTAGAAATATTGTGGGAAATTATTTTGGAAGATGGGGAACTGCATGATTTTGAGTCTAACCTTATGAGGCGTTTGGCAGGTTTGTTGTATATATCAGATGTTCAGTGCGGTAATGCCAAAAAGAGAGCTCTAAAAAAATCACAATTAACGAAATAGGTTAAGAGTATGACGTATGTTGTAGATGAAAAATGTATTAAATGTAAGCTTATGGACTGTGTTGAAGTTTGCCCTGTTGATTGTTTTTATGAAGGTGAAAATATGCTAGTTATTCATCCAGACGAATGTATTGACTGCGGAGTATGCGAGCCAGAATGCCCCATTGATGCAATTCATTCAGATACAGAGGACGGTATGGAAAAATGGGCAGAAATAAACCGTACTTATTCAGAAATATGGCCAGTAATTGCGGAAAAAAAAGAAGCCCCTTCTGATAGCAAAGAATGGGAAAACGTAGAAAATAAATTTGAACAATATTTTAGTAAAAAACCAGGTAAATAAATGAACGCAAAAAAAAATATTGAATTTAAAATAGGAGAAGTAGTTGTGTACCCAAAACATGGTGTTGGAGAAATTATAAGTACGGAAACAATGGAAATTGCTAATATTAAAACTCGGTTTTATGTAGTAAAAATGGAACAGTCAAAATTAACTATTCGAGTTCCTTTGGACAAGAAACATGAAGTGGGTCTTAGAAAAATTTCTTCTAAAAAAGTTATTGAAGAGGTGTTCAATATTTTAAAATTAAGACCTAAAATTCGCCGTATTATGTGGAGCAGAAGAGCACAGGAGTATGATACAAAAATTTTTTCGGGCGACCCAATTAAAATTGGAGAAGTGGTTAGAGATTTATTTCGTAAAAATAGTCAACCAGAACAATCCTATAGTGAGCGACAAATGTTTCAAGTTGCATTAGAACGCTTGGCTCGAGAAGTTGCAGCAGTCGAAAAAACAGATTATTTTCAAGCTACAGAAAAAATAGAAACCACCTTGTATAACAAACAGATTTGTGGATAAAGAATCACACTTTTTAGAAATTAATAATTCAAAAAAAATTTGGGCAATCGGCTCCATTCACTCACGTTTAAATGCCTTTAATTCAATTAAAGAACACTTGTTGCAAAAATTTGAAGAAGAGGATTGTTTAGTTTTTCTAGGGAATATCATTGGTTTGGGTAAAGAATCAAAAGAAACATTAAGTAGTGTAATTGACTTACGTAACCAACTATTAGCAAAATTTTTTTTGAATCCTAGTAAAGTTATTTTTTTGCGTGGAGCACAGGAAGAAATGTTTTTAAAATTATTGCAATTGCAAACTGCTCCTAATCCACAGGATATTGTATTATGGATGTTTGATCACGGTGTTGACGCTACCATAGAGTCTTATGGCTTTAAAAAAAAGGACGCATTAAATATATCGACGCAAGGAACATTAGCAATAAGCAAATGGACTACAAGATTAAATAAAGCAGTATCTGCAAATCCTGGACACAAACAATATTTTACTAATTTGAAGCACGCAGCTTTTAGTGAATCAAAAAAAATATTGTTTTTAAATAGGGGTGTAGATGTTTCACGTCCTTTATCTGCCCAAAATGATTGTTTTTGGTGGGGATATCAAAATTTTTCTAACCTTAAGCATCCCTACAATAGTTTTGTACGTATAGTGAGGGGTTATCAGTCCTCAAAACACAACCAACTACAGCACGCTAAAAACAAAATAGTTTGCTCATTATTTCAACAACCTTTAGATAATACCAAGATAATTGCTGGACTTTTTGATGATTCTGGAAATGTTATTGATTTATTTGAATCAAACCAAAGTTCTTACATGCATATTAATAATGCCTAAAAAAGTATTTTGTCATTCACTGCTCTTGCAGGGTATATGCACAGCGATGTAACATCAGAAGAATTTTTTATTTGATCGTTTCGAGATATATCGTAAGTATAAACTTATAAATATGTTTAAAAAAACATTTATTTTATTTTATTTGTTAACAAGCCCCGTATTAGCAACAGGTTATGATGTTTTTGCCATAGGAATGTATGATGTAAAGTTTGATGGGAGTCAGACAAATACATCTACAGATTTTAGATATGAGAGGCGTTTTGATAATTCATTGTTTGAAATAGGGCCAGAGAGTGAGAATTTTTTTCTTCTCAAACCTTTTGCTGGTATAGAATTGACTTCTGACTCTGCAGCATATTTTATAGGCGGTATTTATTTAGAAGATAATCTTGGTACTTTATTTGTAGGTGAAGAATCCAATGTTATTTTTACACCCAGTTTTGGGGTCGGGTATTATGATGATGGTGATGGAAAAAAATTAGGAAATAATATTGAATTTAGAACAACACTTGAAGTAAGCTATGAATTAGAAAATAAAAATAGACTTGGATTGTCTTTTGGGCATATTTCCAATGCAAACCTCGGTGACAAAAATCCAGGAGTGGAAATCATTAGCCTTTCTTACCAGGTTCCTTTTTAGCTAAGGATTGCTTTTTTCTGCAGATTGATAAACTGTAGAAATAAAGATTCTAGATTATCTATTTCTTGATCCTTAATTTGTTGATGAATCTCTGTTTTTAATTTTTTACTATCAGGAATACCAAAGAAAATTTGCAATAGAGGACTTAATAAACGAAAAATAGAATCATTTCCAATCTTGGGTTTTATGTAATTAAAATAATCTAGAATAATTTTTTTATTAAGATTTTTTTCACCCTTGAAACTAAAAAATAATTTATCAACTTTGCCTAAGCAAAAGGGATTATTTTGGATTAATCGACCAAGCATTACGCCATCATGCTCTTTCGACAATGCGTAAGCTTTGTCTAAACTATCAATTCCCCCATTAAGTATAAATTGAACATGAGGATGCTCTTTCTTTATTTTTTTTACAAACTCATAATTTAACCTAGGAATCGAGCGATTACCTTTAGGGCTAATACCATTTAAAATTGCATTGCGAGCATGGACGTATATTATGTTAATACCACTTTGGACAATTTCATCAATAAAAGTTGAAAAGTAATCGTAATTTAAATCATTGCCGAGACCAATGCGACATTTCATAGTAACCTCAATATCGCTGGCATTTTGCATGGTTTCTAAACATGCTCTCACTAATTTTTTGTCTTGCATAAGACATGCACCGAAACTGCCTTTTTGAACCGCTTTGCTTGGGCAACCAACATTAAGATTAATTTCATCATAGTTATAAGATTTTGCAATTTTTGAACAGAGCGCCAAATCATCAATATCGGATCCACCTACTTGCAGTGCTATAGGATTTTGTAAATCATTTTCAATAATAAGATCTTTTGTTTTAGAGTGTAACATTGTTGATGCAGCTATCATTTCAGTAAAGAGAAATGTTTTTTGAGAGAGAATACGATAAAGTTTGCGTGCATGTGGAGTTGTATAACCCATCATAGGTGCTACGCAGAATTTTCGACTATATTTGTCTTTGCTCATATATCTCCAACTTCATATCAAAAAAAAAATATTTTTATATAAATAATAAAAATTTATGTATAGTGAAAAATAAGAAATTATTACATAGCTTTAGCCTCTGCTATAAATTTTATGTTAGAATATTATTCATATGTCTAATTATATCAAAATTTTGCCAAATTATTTAATCAAGAGATATAAAGCTTGGAAAGCAACAGTCTATGAAGAGAAAAAAAATTGGTATAACAAAATAGCTAGTGAAGGCCAAAATCCACGAGCCATGGTTATTTCATGTTGTGATTCTCGTATACATGCAACATCTATATTTGGAGCTGATACCGGAGAGTTTTTTATACATCGCAATATTGCCAATTTAGTTCCACCATACAATCCTGACGGCGACCATCATGGCACATCTGCTGCTGTGGAATATGCAATTAAGACATTACAAGTTTCCCATATCATCATTCTTGGTCATTCTCATTGTGGAGGGATTATGAGTGGTTATAAATTATTCAACGATGATCAAATTTCAAATGAGTCAATATTTGTGGATAAATGGTTAAATATTTTAAAACCTGCATATGAGAATATTAGTAATAATGGAAATCAATTTAATGAAGGATGCATTGTAGATTTAGAAAAAGAAAGTATAAAATTTTCTATAAACAATCTGACCGATTTTCCTTTTATCAAAAGTGCACTTATTAAAAAAGAATTGGTTTTGCACGGATTGTGGCATGATATTGGATCAGGAGCACTGGAAGCACTTGATCCAATATCCATGAACTTTAAAAAAATTTAGTTATTTAAAAAAACGACTAACGAAAAATAAACCTGCTGATACTGCAGGGCCTATGCCGAATGCAAATACAAGAGTGCCTATTCCTACGACTCCACCAAGATAAAAACCAAAAACTACTGCGCTAACCTCAATTGTAGCGCGAATCAAGGCTATAGGTAAGTTTGTTTTTTTTTGTAATCCGGTCATCAGTCCATCTCTTGAACCAGGGCCAAGATTGGAAATTAAATAAAAACCGCTTCCAAGACCAACAATTATTACACCAATAAAAACTTGCAATGCTTGAAGGAAAAAAGATTCAGGCGTTGGGAGGTAAGGCAAGGATACATCAAGAACAATAGAAATGATGATGGTATTTAATATTGTCCCAATGCCTGGTTTTTGCTTTAATGGTATCCATAAAATAAGAACTCCTATACTAACGATAAAAGTTGAAATGCCAATACTGTAACCTGTTTTAATAGAAATGCCTTGTGCAAGGACAGTCCAGGGGCTTACCCCAACATTAGCGGCAATCAACATTGTTTCTCCCAGCCCAAACAATATTAAGCCAATGATAAGATATAATAATGTGATAATTCTTGGCTTTAAATTTAGTGCATCAAAAGAGCTCCAGGAAAGTGTTGGAACTTTTTTTAAAGAGAAAATTAAAACAAGTATCTTCATTTAGTAATTACATATGATTTCATGTGCTATTTTCTATTGTTAAAAAAAATAGTGATGTTTAATAATAAATAATTCATTTTTTTAGCACCACTGAATTATCAATTTGAGTTTCAGGTATTTTCCAGTATTTTTTAAGTAGTTGCACAGTTCGTTTTTTTGTTTGAAGAATAAAACCAGATTTCTCATAAAATCGAATTGCCCAAGTAGCATTCCGCCAAGTGCCCACTAATAAACAGGTGCTTTTGTTTTTTTGTAAAATATATTTAAGCAATAATTTTCCAACCCCCGTGCCTTGATAGCAAGTTAATGTGTAAGCGTGTCTTATCAAGGTAACTTCCTTTAATTCTTGAATACCCATTACCCCGATCAATTTGTCATTGCTCA
>JYMV01031697.1_pt1 | contig 18635 bp, 15 predicted proteins | sample 338911 | NCBI WGS metagenome assembly JYMV01 (sample SAMN03354496, study PRJNA234377) | hydrothermal vent metagenome | biome: Deep sea; feature: Hydrothermal plumes at the Eastern Lau Spreading Center, Western Pacific Ocean; material: Seawater | place: Tonga | collected 2009 | depth 2000 m m
GCGAATGGTTGGTATCTAAATTTTCAATTTTAGAATCCCTATTAAATTCCCTTTAGCTTTGTCCAAAATTTTACAGCGTTTAGAAAAGGCTAATTTATGAAAAACCAGAAAGCGATTTTCTTTTTGTTTCTTGCCAACACTGTTTCAGGCATTGCGCAAGGAATCAGCATGATCGCAATACCCTGGCATTTTACTTCAGTGCTTGGAATGCCCGCGTTTTTTGGAGTCCTTTACGCAAGCATCACTTTTCTTTCCCTGTTTTGGGGTTTGCTGGCGGGCTCGATAATAGACACGTACAATCGAAAACGGATCTTTATGGCCCTCTGTGCGACAGGCAGCATCATATTATTGTCGGTTTCCATTTCCGGATATATGGCAGGGGGCATTCATTACTATTTAGCAGCACTTGTTTTTGCCACCACCTATTTTGTGTACTCCATCCATTATCCGAACCTGTATGCTTTTGCACAAGAAATTACAGAACCTCATCAATACGGGAAGATAACCTCCTATATTGAAATACAAGGACAAATGACCAATATGTTGGGAGGCGGAATGGCGGCACTCCTTTTAGCGGGGCCCGATCTCGGTTCGCTGGAACTGTTTGGCACTGACCTTAATTGGCCCTTTACGATCCAAAAATGGGACTTGCATGAGATCTTTATGCTTGATGGCATCACCTATGTCCTGGCCTTTGTTCTTATTTCAATGATGAAATATCAACGGATTGCTGGAAAGGAAAAAGAAGAGGGCTCCATTATGGTTAGGATTCAATATGGCTTGAATTATTTAATGCAACATAAAATCATCTTCCTTTTTGGGGTCTCAACATTTGCCGTATTTGTTACGGTTTTGGTAATTGGTTTCTATATAGCCCCCATTTACATAAACAACCATCTGGGCGGTGGGGCTGGAGTTTATGCTATATCAGATGGGTTTTTTGCTTTTGGAGCCATTCTGGCCGGAATTGGAATACATTGGGTTTTAAAAAAAACCCATTCGGTTGTAGCCATAATTACAATGTCGTTGCTCACGGCTGGCTTTTACTTTTATTTTATAGAGAACACCAATATCCTGATTTTTTTCATCGGCCTTTTCTTTATCGGAATGAGCAATGCAGGGATACGGATCTTAAGAATGACCTGGTTGTTTGAGAATATTCCAAATAACGTAATAGGAAGGACGGGAAGTGTTTTTGGAATGACAAACGTACTCTTCCGCTTGATCCTTATTTCATTGTTTACCGCCCCCTTCTTCACCAATGAGAACAACGTTATTTACACGTTTTTGATCATGGGTGCTTTTATCCTATGCTCAATAATTCCTCAGCTTCTTTATTACAAAAAATTGATCAGGTCTTAATTTCCTCTTCATTCTTGTTGAAGAACCTAATCTCAGTTAAGTGATAAGAAGAAACGGATTTTACCTTCACCCTTTTTTTATATCGGAGAAACCATTTGTTTTGAATTGACACCACCCCTTTTGTAAGAAACGCTTCCACAAAAGGATGAACACATACCATTAATGAGGGTTCATTTTGTTCATGAAAAAGATAGTTGATGTTTTGTTCAATAGTATCAATCAGCAAGATGGTGGGTTGAATTTCACCGGTTCCATTACATGAGGGGCACTTTTCAGCTGTCGCAATATTCATCTCTGGCCTGACTCTTTGTCTTGTAATTTGAACTAAGCCAAATCGACTAGGCGGTAGAATCTTATGCTTTGCCCTATCATCGGCCATTACATCCTTAAGTTTTTGATAAAGCTTTTTCCTGTTTTCAGAAGAATATAGATCAATAAAATCAACTACTATTATGCCACCCATATCTCTCAACCTTAGCTGCCTAGCAATCTCCTCTGCAGCATCAAGATTAACCGCAAGAGCATTGGTTTCCTGATCAGCATCAGAATTAGATCTGCTGCCACTATTGACATCAATTACATGAAGTGCTTCAGTATGTTCAATAACAAGGTATGCCCTGCTTTTCATGGTAACAAATTTTCCAAAAGAAGACTTGATTTGCTTATCAATACCAAAATGCTCAAAAATGGTAGTCTTACCACTGAAAAACTTAACGATTTTCTCTTGCTCAGGAGATATTGATTTGATATATGATCTCATCTCTTCATATAGCGTTTTGTCGTCCACAAAAATGCTGTTAAAGGAGGCATTCAGTATATCACGAAGCATGGCCGAAGTCCTGCTAATTTCTCCCAATACTTTCTTCGGTGGCTTTGCAGATTTCAAAAGTTCATAACATGTTTTCCATCTTTTTACAAGGTCACTCAAATCAGTATCTAACTCTGCAACCTTTTTGTTCTCCGCAACCGTTCTAACAATGACTCCAAAATTTTTAGGCTTTATGCTCTGGATAAGACGCTTTAACCGGTTTCTCTCTTCTGGGCTTGCTATTTTTTGAGAAATGGAAATCTTATCATTAAAGGGAATAAGAACCAGGAATCTACCTGCCAATGAAAGCTCACAACCAATTCGGGGGCCTTTTGTTGAAATGGGCTCTTTAACAATTTGCACCAATACATTCTGGTTTGCAGCTAAGATTTTGGTAATTTTTCCGTTTTTATCAATCTCCTTCTCAAATGACAAGTTCTCAAACAATGGCCCAATAGTTTGATTGGACATTCCGCTTTTAACAAATTTTGAAAGAGATTTAAATTGAGGGCCTAGATCGAGATAATGCAGAAAGGCATCTTTCTCATAACCTATATCTACAAAGGCCGCATTCAATCCAGCCATTACTTTTTTAACCCTACCAAGATACAGATCACCTACAGAAAAGCGATGATCGCCATCATCCTGATTTAATTCTACCAGTTTTTTATCCTCCATCAGTGCCATCTGCACATCAACAGACGAAGTGGAGTCAATATAAAGATCTTTGTTCACAACAAGTGTTTTTACTTGTATGCTAAGCTATGGTCAATCATTTACTGTATTTAAGTAAAAAGATTGAACTGAAGAGAACCGAAATGGTATTTATTAACCTGATTAGGCAAACGATTGTGCCAAATACAACGTAGTTATACTTTCTTCTTATGTCTATTTTTCTTCAAACGCTTTTTGCGTTTATGGGTAGCCATTTTATGTCTTTTTCTCTTTTTTCCGCTTGGCATAACAAACGATTTAAATGTTTTTTAATTCATTGATTAGTTCTTTTGCCTGCTTAATGATAACTTCATCATCAGCTAAGGCAATAAATTTATTTAATGATTCAATAACCATGGGTTTTTTTCCTTCCTTCACATATACCTCTGCTAAGAATCTAGCTGCATCTTGATCTAGGTCTATAATATCTGAAACTTTCCTGAAACGCTCATTTGCTTTATCATATTGCATCGAAATAACAGACAGCACGCCTAAAGCGTAATGTGCTTTCACATTATCAGGATCTTTATCCAAAACATCCCTTAACATCATAATACCCTGCATAGGAGCCTCACTATTTAAAGTTGTTGATATTCCTTTTTCAACCTGCATTTCAAACGCTCCTTCATTCTTTTTAAGTGTTGTTGTGTTATTGCTATTATCCAAACCGACCGTCCTTGGTAAAACCATAATGCCTATTAAAAGCACGATAGCACCAATAAAAACAAATCGTTGGTTTTTTGAAATTGTAATCATAACAACAAACCTGAAAGGTTATTATGCCGGCACGTTATTCTTCACCTTAATTGCAAAGGTTTTAGCCGGTTTAAACGCAGGTATATTATGAGCAGGAATAATCAGTGTGGTATTTTTTGTAATGTTCCTCCCTGTTTTTTCCGCTCTTTTCTTTATCACAAAACTACCAAACCCTCTCAGATATACATTCTTGCCATTTGACATTGCATTTTTCACTTCATTCATAAAAGCTTCAACAGTTGTCTGAACTGCAATTTTTTCAATCCCTGTTTTTAAGGAAATCTCATTAACGATATCCGCTTTAGTCATTCGTTCTGTGTTTAAATAAGTAATTTTAATGCGTGCAAATATACATTATAATATTAAACCTAATAGTAAAGGATAGAGAATGTGGTTTTCAAATCAGATAATTCCATGGTATCAAAAAAATTTGAGAAAGTTACCATGGCGTGAAACTAAAGACCCTTATAAAATTTGGATTTCTGAGGTCATTCTTCAGCAAACAAGGGTGGATCAAGGACTTCCTTATTACCATAATTTTTTAAAGGCCTTTCCAACTATCCAAAAACTGGCAATTGCAGAGGAAAACCAGGTATTGAAATTATGGCAAGGATTAGGATACTACTCAAGGGCAAGAAACCTACATACTACTGCGAAACAAATTACAACAAAAAGAAATGGCCACTTTCCAACAGACTATCATGATATCCTTAAATTAAAAGGAGTTGGCACTTATACTGCTGCAGCTATTTCATCCTTTTGTTATGGAAAGCCTTATCCGGTACTTGACGGAAATGTATACCGAGTAATTTCAAGAGTTTTTGGAATTTATGATGATATCGATTCCCCAGCTGGCAAAAAGATTTTTTCAGACAAACTGAGTATTCTTATTAATGTAAAACAGCCAGGACTATTTAATCAAGCTATGATGGAATTTGGAGCACTGCAATGCGTCCCAGGTATTCCAAATTGCAATAAATGTATTTTCAAAGCCCAATGCCATGCTTATAACAAGAATGTGATCAATCAGCTACCCAAAAGGAGCAAAAAGGTTTCAATTAGAATTCGTTATTTTAATTACATGATGATCAATGACAATAACAGCTTTTTCCTTCAAAAACGGACGAAAAAAGATATTTGGCAAAATCTATATGAACCCTTGCTAATTGAATCAGACAAGGTTTTAAACAGAAAGGAAATTATGTCTACAAAAGAATGGATGCGCCTATTTTCCAAAGGAATCGTTCTAAAAAATGCTTCAAAGGTTTACTGTCATAAGCTAACCCATCAAACAATTTTTGCTCGTTTCTGGGTAATTAAATCCAAGGGTCCTGTAAAAATCAAGGAATTAAGGAGGATAAAACAGTCAGAGATAAAAAATTATCCCATGGCAAAGTTGATTGAAACTTATATTGATAACATATCTGTAAATAATTGCCTCAAATAAAATTAAGTGGATATAATTTTAATTTAATAAATTATTCCCTTTCTGTATTTAATCAAATTCGTTAAATTTGTTGTGATTTATAACCTTTTTAAAAACTTATATCATGGCAGGTGTTAACAAAGTAATTCTAATAGGAAACTTAGGAAAAGATCCGGAAGTAAAATATCTTGAGAGCAAAGTGCCCGTTGCTAAATTCCCTGTAGCCACAAACGAAACATGGAAAGACAGAAATGGCGAGAAAAAGGAACATACTGAATGGCATAATGTAGTTTTATGGAGAGGGCTTGCAGAAATATCAGAAAAATATTTACAAAAAGGTGACCGAGTATATATTGAAGGGCGATTAAGGACAAGATCATGGGATGACAAAGATGGCAACAAGCGATACACAACGGATGTAATTGCTGATAATATGACTATGCTTACTGAAAGAAAGGATAATTCACAAGCATCAAATGACACCACAATTATAGATGAAAATCCTTCTGAAAATCCTTCTGAAAACCCTCCAGAGAACCCTGTTAATGATCTTCCATTTTAAGAAAACCTGCCTTTACAATTAAAATGAAAGTTGGTCAATTCGCTTTAAACAGCAATTCATATTAATACAACTCAACAATTTGGAAGTTCTAAAAAGTGGAGATTGGATTATTCATTCTCTTTTGTTTACTGAGATTGGCTTCTTTCAAGGCTTAACTTTGGAAATTGCCTGTTCATTACTGGCCATTGGTGTATTGCTGATTTGCTCTGCCTTTATCTCTGGTTCGGAGGTTGCTTTTTTCTCTATTGACCCCTCTGAAAAAAAACTGCTTAATGAAAAGGATAGCGGTAATTCAAGGTTGATTTTAAAATTACTTGCAAATCCCAAGAAATTATTGGCAACCATCTTGATTTCTAACAACTTTATCAATGTTGCAATAGTTATTATATCCACTTACATCAATGTAAATCTCCTGAGTTTTTCAGAAAATCCACTACTGAGTTTTTTTATCCAGGTTGTAGTAGTTACTTTTTTAATTCTTCTTTTCGGAGAAATAATCCCTAAAGTTTATGCCACACATAATCCTATAAGATTAGCTGAAGTTACATCCTATCCCATATCATTTCTTGGAAAACTATTGAGTCCGATAAGCTTACTTTTAATCTCATCAACCTCGTTTATACATGATAAGATAAAACAAAAGAAACACAACATATCCGTTGATGAGCTCGCGGACGCCCTTGACCTGACCTCTGAAGACGAACTAGAAGAAGAAGACATATTAAAAGGGATTGTGAAATTTGGGAGTACAGATGTAAAGCAAATAATGAAACCGAGAACTGATGTCACTGCCATTGAACATAATACTTCTTTTCAGGATTTAATTAAGATCATCCTGGATTGCGGATATTCAAGAATTCCAGTTTATGAGGATACTTTTGACAAGATTCTAGGCATTCTATACATTAAAGATTTATTACCCCATTTAGAATTTAAAAGCAAAGCCAATATTGTTGTGGGTGAGCCTGACGTACCATGGAAGCCCATGATAAGGCCGCCATTTTTTGTTCCCGAAAACAAAAAAATTGATGACTTACTGCAAGAATTTCAAGAAAAAAAGATTCATCTGGCTGTTGTAGTGGATGAATATGGTGGCACTTCGGGAATCGTGACCTTGGAAGACATAATAGAGGAAATCGTAGGTGAGATCAGTGATGAATATGACGTTGATGAATTAATCTATTCTAAATTGGATTCCAACAACTATGTAATGGATGGAAAGACGGCATTAAATGACCTTTATCGTATTTTAGATATTGACGGAAGTTCCTTTGAAAAAGCCAAAGGAGAGTCTGACTCTTTGGCTGGCTTTATTATTGAATTAGAAGGGAGAATTCCTGTTAAAAACGAAAAAATTACTTTTGAAAAGTATCTATTAACTGTGGAATCAGCTGATAAAAGAAAAGTGAAACGAGTTAAAGTGACTATCATTGATGATAAAAAAGAGGTTTAAAAAAACAACTTGTTGGCCTTTGATGTTCTTGGCATTCTTCATTTTTCAAGGATGTGAAGAAGATTTTACTCCAAGGCCGAATGGGTTTTTCAGGATCAACTTCCCTGAAAAAAAATTTCAGGACTATCATTCTGATTGTCCGTTTACATTTAAATACCCAGAATATTCTCTGGCAATTAAGCATCAAGGTAGCAATAGTATGCCCTGCTGGATAAATATTGAATTCCCCAAGTTTAAGGGGACTTTGCACCTGAGCTATTTTGACATGACTGAAAACCTCCAACCTAATAATAGCAATAAGCTAGAAAAATATTTAGAGGATTCAAGGTCTCTTGCTTATAAGCACACCATCAAGGCACACTCAATCAATGAGGAAAAAATTGAAAGGAAAAAGGATCAGGTTCATGGTATAATTTATCAAATTGATGGCTTGAATACCGCTTCAAGTATTCAGTTTTTCCTTACGGATAGCACAAAACATTTTATCAGGGGGGCACTTTACTTTAACGTAGTTCCAAGAAATGACTCCTTGGCACCAGTCATCTCTTTTGTTAAATCTGATATTTACCATCTTATAGAAACCTTCAAATGGTTTGAAGAACCTGAAAAATAGCTGTCTCATAAATCTTTTTGTGTTTATTTTCCGATATTGCAAGATTAAAATTTTATTCTCAGGTCAATGTATATTAAAAAACTGATCATTTCAATTGTTCTTATACTACTTTCAATTAACAATAGTTTCTCCCAGAATCAAGATTACTCCAAAGTAAAAATTGATCTCTCTGAAAATGGGATATTAAAAATCTCATCGCTTGGAATTCCTGTAGATCATGGAGAGCTCAAGCCTATGCAATACCTAATTACTGATTTAAGCAAAGATGAGATTGGAATACTCATACAACATAAAATAAAGCACACTATTGTAATTGAAGACGTCCGTGAATATTATCGTTCCAGAAACAACGAAACAAAAAAGCTATCCGCAAATGAACAATTGATGGCCTCTGTAAGTTGTGGGAACTCGGCCCCTGATTATGCTGTTCCAAATGGATTTTCTTTAGGTTCTATGGGCGGGTTCTTTACCTATGCAGAGTTTTTAGCTCATGTAGATACAATGGCCTTATTATACCCTACCTTAATAACAACAAGGCAACCTATTGACACCTTTAGCACAGTAGAAGGAAGGCCTATATATTGGTTGAAAATATCTGACAATCCTGATATTGACGAGAATGAGCCGGAAGTTTTATATACAGCATTGCATCATGCAAGAGAGCCTGGAAGCCTATCTCAGCTTATATTCTATATGTATTACCTTCTCGAAAATTATGCAAGTGATTCCTCAATAGCTAATCTAATCAACAATACTGAACTATATTTTATCCCTATGGTGAATCCTGATGGCTATGTTTATAATGAAACACAAGACCCTAACGGAGGAGGCATGTGGAGGAAAAACAGAAGAGATAATGGCGATGGAACTTTTGGTATTGACCTGAACAGAAATTATGGATATAACTGGGGATATGATGACAATGGATCTTCACCAAACACAAACTCCAATACCTATAGGGGAACATCAGCATTTTCAGAGATAGAAACACAAGCAGTCAAGTTCTTTACTGAAGAACATAATATCAGAATTACATTAAACTATCATACTTATGGCAACTTATTTATCTATCCCTGGGGCTATGACTATTCATTATTCACCCCAGACTCTGCCCTTTTCGTAGAATATGCAAAGATAATGATCAGATATAATAATTACACCTTCGGCACAGGAGACCAGACCGTGGGATATATCGTAAACGGAGATTCGGATGATTGGATGTATGGAGAACAAATTTCCAAGGGAAAAATATTCGCCTGCACACCTGAAGTAGGAACTGCTTCAGATGGTTTTTGGCCACCCTCAACTAGAATTATCCCCCAAGGCAAGGAAAATATATGGCAAAATTTAAGTATGGCACGTTTAGCAGGCAAATTTGGGATGGCGGAAGAGCTTTCTCCTAATTATATCACTTCAAAAGTGGGTTATTTCCCATTTTCTATTCAACGTCTGGGCCTTGATAGCCCCTCCACATTTACTGTTACCATTACTCCATTGGATACGTTGATTACGATGATTGGAACTCCAAAAGTTTTTAACTCTTTATCAATTTTGGAGAAACTAACCGATTCTCTCTATTACGAACTTGATCCAGCAATTTCTTTAGGTCAGGAATTTCGCTTTTTAATAAATGTTGACAATGGACTGTTTGTCAATTCAGATACGATTACTAAAGTATATGGACAGCTTAATAGCCTCTTTGTTGATAATGGTGACAACATTAATAATTGGAACACAAGCCCCTGGGGTGTTAGCAATACTGTTTTTTATTCACCCTCAGGATCAATAACCGACTCCCCTTCGGGAGATTACTCAAATAATACTACTGCGATTATTACTCTTAGCAACCCATTGGACCTAACATCTGTAATGAAAGCCCATCTATCATTTTATGGGAGATGGGAAATTGAGCCTGGCTATGATTACACCCAGGTATCTGCTTCAAGTGATGGAGGCTCCTCCTGGAGTCCACTATGCGGAAATTATACAAAGCCCGGCAGTGGATACCAAGATCCAGGTAATCCGGTATATGATGGATTTCAATCTAACTGGGTATATGAAACATTAGACCTAAACGACTATGCCGGCCAAAGCATCTTAATCCAATTTAGCCTAAAAAGTGATAATTGGACCCAAGAAGATGGTTTTTATTTTGATGATCTGGAATTAAAAGCTATTAATAATGACATGGCGATAAGCATATCAGGAGTTAATGCATCCTGTTCTGGCTCTGATGGCATAGCAGTTTCCAATGTAACTGGTGGTGTATTGCCTTATACCTATGTGTGGAACGACCCTAGCACACAAACAACTGATAGTGCCACAGGGCTTTCTATCGGATGGTATCATGTAACTATTAGTGATAAATTGGGATATACACTTATGGATTCTGTAGAAATAATTAATGTCGGTGCTCCATCGCTAAGTGTTTTGACCTCTGATATAGCTTGTTATGGAAATTTGGATGGGGCCATTGACCTAACCCTTTCAGGTGGAGTATTGCCTTACACTTTTAATTGGACCTCTGGTGATACAACCGAAGACTTAAACAATATAGGTGCAGGAACTTACTCTGTAACCGTTTCAGACAATAATGGATGTGACGTGATTACTTCAACAACATTATACCAAAGTGAACAAATATTATCAAGTGTTTCCATAACGGACGATACAGGCTCAACAGGAGTTGGAGCAATAAATATAACGGTAACAGGAGGTGCGAACCCCATTACCTATTCTTGGGACAATGGAGCTAGTACAGAAGACCTGGGTGGCCTGGTAGCTGGAAATTATACGGTTACAATTACCGATTCACTTGGGTGCATCCATGCTGAAACGTATATAGTCAACGATTATGTTACCGTGGCTCAAGTATCCTCTATAGAGAATGTTTCGGTTTATCCAAATCCAAATAATGGGACATTTACAATTGATCTGAAAAGCAACCTTCATAAATTCAAGGTTGAAGTAAGAAATCTGCTTGGCCAAAGTGTCTTTTTTATGGAAAATACAACCCCACAAGAAACGATTAATCTAAACCTAAGCAAATTCGGACCTGGCATTTTATACCTCCGGCTTGAGACATTAAATCAGCAGCCTCAAATTATTATAAAAAAGATTGTGATTTATTAGGATAAAGGAGCGACAACCAATAAACGATCGTTGCAACCAGAATCATCGCCATAGCTTGGTGCATAACCGCCAAAGAAATTGGCACAGAATTGATCAAAGTCAACACGCCTAAGGTAAACTGAATGATCAGCACCAGAAATACTGCATTAAAGGCTTTCATATAAACCCTGTTAAGCTTATGTTTTCGTACAAGCATCCAGATCCAGAGAACAAGGATTGCAACCATATATGCAAAATACCGATGAAGAAATTGAACCCCTGCGAGGCCTATAATAAAATTATCTAACAATGGCTCTAATGTTGTTATAGCAGAAGGAAACCATTCCTCTCCCATTTTCGGAAAGGTATTATATACCAAGCCAGCTTTAAGCCCTGCAACAAAGCCACCATAGATAATCTGTAATAAAACAAAGGCCAATAATCCCATAGAAAGTCTTCTTATGGGTGCCGGAACATCTATTCCAGGAATCTCATCCTTTTCCCAAATAGCCAGAGCTACCCAAAGGATATAGCCAAATAAAATAGTTGCTGTAATTAAGTGAATGGCTAGCCTGTAATGGCTCACATAAGGATTGTCTGCCAAGCCACTTTTCACCATATACCATCCCAGAAACCCTTGAAACCCTCCAAGAAGAAACATAATTGACAACTTTTTAACCAAAGGAGGATCAAGCCATTTTTTTATCAGAAAAAACAAAAAGGGCAACAAGAATATTAGCCCAATCAATCTTCCCAAAAGCCTGTGAATATACTCCCACCAAAAAATGGATTTAAACTCTTCAAGAGCAAAGTCTTTATTTATCAGTTTATACTCTGGAAAGTCCTGGTATTTCTCAAAAGTTTGCTTCCATTCCAGCTCATTCATCGGTGGTATAGCGCCCATAATCAGTTTCCATTCAACAATGGAAAGTCCGGAATGAGTAAGCCTGGTAATACCTCCTATCATTACCATTCCAAAAACGAGAAGAGCACCCGTCATCAGCCAGAATACAATGATTTTATTTCGTTTTTCCATCTAAAGAAAGCATATAAGCGTCGAAATTAAGCAATATAATTTTTGTCCCATATGTCCTGTTACCGTCTGGTTATGTTTGTCGTTTTTTTGTACCTTTATCCCCAGCTAATTAGATACAGAATGAGAAATACAGCCTTGACAATAACGCTACTTGCATCAATGACCATATATGACGTTGCTGCCCAAACTCCGATTATTACAAGAGGCCCTTACCTTAATCTCGGCACAAGTTCAAGTGTTGTTGTACGGTGGAGGACAGACATTAGTTCTGATACAAAAGTTTGGTATGGAACGCAATTGGATATCGCTACTATGGTTTCAGTGATTGATGCAAGCGCGACTACAGAACATGAATTAAACATAACAGGACTTCAAACCGGCACCCGCTATTTTTATGCCATTGGAAGCTCTACTGACCTCTTGTCAGGACCAGATAGTGGCCAATATTTTCAAACTTCACCAGTAGTAGGGTCAATAGATCCAATAAGAATTTGGGCTGTTGGGGATATGGGAGAAGGAAATACCAACCAGGCAGCTGTGAGAGATGCCTATTTAAACTACACCAATAATGACCATACCGATGTTTGGGTATGGCTTGGCGATAATGCTTACGATGATGGGACTGATGCGGAATATCAGACTGGGGTATTTGACATGTACCCAACTATATTACCTCGTACTGTAGCCTGGCCAGCTCTTGGGAACCACGACTATGGTTCAACCCACCCTTTTGTATCAGACAATCAGGATTATTTGGACATATTCACCCTGCCAACTGCAGGCGAAGCTGGCGGCACTGCAAGTGGTGATGAAGGGTTTTACTCCTTCGATTACGGCAATGTGCATTTTGTATGTCTCAACTCAGAAAATTATACTCCGATGGACCTCCTACTCTATCCAAACATAACAATTACACACAGCCCAGCCATGGTAACATGGCTTGAAAATGACCTGGCAAGCAATACCAACACCGATTGGGTTATCGCCTATTTTCATGCTACACCCTATGCAGATGGAACGCACAGTGAAGCTTACTCTGGATCGGACCCTATTAAGATTGTAGATGGCATTATCATGCGGGCGATGAGGGATCAATTCGTTCCAATTCTTGAAAATCACGGTGTTGACTTGATACTTGCTGGCCATAGCCATGATTATGAGCGTTCATACCTTACTTATGGCAACTACGGTACAGGTGGGCCCTATCCCCCAGACTCTACAATTTTGGATGGTGGCACCGGAAGATTATCAGATGGAGCACCCTATCAAAAAATGACATCCGGTCCATTTGCCAATAAGGGCGGCGTATTTTGTGTTGTAGGCTGTTCTGCTAAGACAGGAAGTTATACTAGTGACGGTCCTCTAAATCATGAGCTCATGATTTTTGACGATTACCGGCTTGGTTCATTATTGATAGAGGTCAACGACAATCAGCTTGATGCATTTTTTATTGACACGTCAGGCACCGCCTGGGATGAATTTACCATTATAAAAGACCTGGGAGTCACAGGCATTCCGACAGATCCTTTCCCAATACCTGAAGAAGACGAATCTGTTTTCAACAATCTGTCTATTTATCCAAACCCTATTATTGATTGGTTTACAATAGAATATCATTTAAACACCCCTGAGGAAGTTAGCATTGAAATACTTGATTTAACAGGGAAAACTATTGCAACCCTAATAAATGAGAATCAAAAAGTGGGAGATTACACTTATACTGTTGATGCAAAAAATACTGGAATTGTGCAAGGAGTGTTTCTTCTTCAATTTAAAACTGCTGGAGAATTAAAGATCCAAAAAACCATAGGGCAATAAAAAAGGTCTTGGTAGCTCCGCTAAATTGGGGTCTTGGCCATGCTACACGATGTATTCCCATCATAAAAGAACTGGTTCGTGCTGGTGTTGAAGTGATTATTGCGGCTGATGGCAGGCCTTTAAAATTGTTAAAGCAGGAATTCCCCAACCTTCACTACATTAGTCTTCCCGGTTATAATTTATTATATACAGGTAAAAGGACTATGGGTTTTCAAATCTTTCTGGGAACGCCTAAGATTTTTTGGGAAATATTTAAAGAGCATCAGGCATTAAAATCAATCATTAGAGAAAATAATATTGATGCGGTTATCTCAGACAATCGCTATGGTATGTGGAACCAAAATGTGCGTTCCATATTTATCACCCATCAGGTTATGATTAAATGCTCATCACGTTTGAGGTTCTTAGAGCCTTTATTAAGAGCAATAACTGGGTTTTTTATAAAGAAATATGATGAGTGCTGGGTACCTGATCATGAAGGAAAAGATAATTTTTCGGGTGACTTATCACACAAATACAAATACTCTAACATGCGCTATGTTGGCCCAATTTCCAGGTTTTTGGGTAAGAAAAGCAAAAAATCCAGACAATATGATTTGTTGGTTTCCCTTTCTGGGCCAGAGCCACAACGGACTATCTTTGAGAAATTGGTATTGTCACAATTGAAACAGAATAAGCTCAAAACTATTGTGGTTAACGGAACTCTTGATAGCGACATCCTGGAATCACAAAACGGTCTTATCTTTCATTCTCATCTAGAAACTGAAGAAATGGAAGAAGCAATGAGTGATTCAAAGCTAGTACTCTCCAGGCCTGGATATTCTACCATCATGGACCTGGCTGTTACAGGAAACAAGGCGATTTTTGTTCCCACTCCTGGTCAAACAGAACAAGAATATTTAGCGAACAGGCTTGAAGCAAAAGGATTATTTTATCACGAGGACCAAAGTGGATTTGATTTGAAGCGGGCATTAAAGCGAGCGATTGCTTATAAAGGATTCTCAGAATTTGAAGAAACAGATTGCATGAAAACTGCAGTGGCAAATTTGGCAAAAGGTCTTTAGGCACGCTGCCTTAGGACCTCGTAGATTGCTACACCGGCAGAAACAGACACATTTAATGAACCAATCTTTCCTTTGATTGGAATCTGAACAATTTCATCGGCCAAATTAAGACACGATTGTGATACCCCTTTATCTTCTGCACCAAGAATAAGGGCAGTAGGTTTATTAAACTTAAGATCGTAAAGGCTCTTCTCCCCTTTTTCAGAGCACGCTATAATTTGCACACCACTTTCTTTTAGTAACCGAATTGAGCTTTCAATGGATTTTGTTTTACAAACGGCCATCTCACTCAATGCTCCAGCAGAAGTTTTAATTGCATCAGCAGTTACCCTGGCCCCTCCTTTTTCCGGAATTACCAATCCGTCTACACCAGCACATTCAGCGGTTCTTGCAATGGCCCCAAAATTTCGAACATCTGTTATCCCATCCAGTAAAACAATTAATGGATCTTTCCCTTTTTCATATACAAAAGGCAGAATGTCTTCCAGGTTGGTATAGGAAATTGGAGAGATAAAACAGACGACACCCTGGTGGTTGCGTCTCGTTATACGATTAAGTTTTTCAATCGGTACCCTTTGAAACGTTTGTTCATTTTTTTTTATGATGCGCATTAGTTCAGAATAGTTCTCCCCCAGTAGGTTGTTTTGGATCATCAGATATTCAATTTCTTTGCCAGCGTTGATTGCTTCAATGACTGGCCTCATCCCAAAGACCATCTGTTCGCTATTTTTATCTGGTTTTGGCCTGAAGTTTCCCATATATAATCGCCTTTGATTCTTTTGTCTATAATACTAATAAATAATGCCCTGTCTCCAGGCATCAACAGCCAAATACCAGCTATTTTTATAGATTGCAGACCTATTAAGCCTATAATCGTTATCACTCAATGAATTATCCCTTTTATAGAAAGTGAAATTAACTGACATTAGGTTACCTTCTTCACCATAAATCCAATTCTCAGCACTAGTATTTCTATATACTACATCTGGGGGGCCATAAACAATATAGATCATTCCACGATCTGATTTCCATCCTTCAAGATAGGAAGAAAAATATATATTAGAAGCCGTTACTCTAGTATAAAATTGTTTTATCATCTTCCTTCCACGGTCAGGATTCCCAGTAATATTTAGCCAGAAATTATCCACTGCCAACTTTTTATCATCAAACAAACTCATTTCAGAATATTCGCGTTTTGTTGTAATGTAGCGAAGTGGCCCAATCATCTCTTCTGGCATTGTGACCCCAGGAAAACCATCACTAAATCGAAAGAAGGCAATCCCTTCACCATTACCCATATTGGAATTTAGATGATATGTTCCAAGTTTATCAAAACTCAGGTATGCCATTCCATCCTCTAGCACCTTCACTTCAGCAAAGCTATCTGACAAAGTGTTTATTGGTTTTTGTTGTATTACTGAAAATGGTGGTGGTGCTATTTCGTGGTCTTGTTTATAATAATTTAATCTATAATTTTCATGTTCAGGATTATTGTGTTTGAACTTAATAGTTTCTTTCTTGTGAAAATAGTTTCTAAATAATGGCGAATTATCTTCATCACCACAAACCATGAATGCTTGCTGATTATTAATCGTTGATTTATCAATACTTAAATAAGTTCTGGCAGTTTGTTTGCGTTTTACATCGGTTGTTAAAATTTCAAGCAAATATTTACCAACATTAGGAGTGCTGATCTCAAAGGAATTGATTATCCCAGATCTTGTTTTGGGCCTCTCCAAAAAAAAATTAAACCCAGCACTATCAAGCAATTCTTTTGATTCATAAGAAGGGTAAAGATTATAATGTATTTGGTAGTGAGACAGAAATTTACCCTTGCTGTCTTCTCTGATGAAAAGCAACTCTTTTGGTGAAATTTGACAATAAATGACTGTTACAGAATCGGATTTATGAAAGGCCCTACATTTAGGATGCAAAATGCTTGACTCTTTCCAGTATAAATAAGACAGGTTTTGATTGCTAACTTTAGATGTAGAATAGCAAGATGCAAGAATAATAATTAAAAAAAATATTGCACTCTGTTTCATTCATCTAAATCAATTGAATCAACATCTGAAGGATCATTTCCGTTTCCCCTTATTATTTCTGCACGATTTAGGAGAGGATCTGGAATTGATTTTTGCGTCTTGGCTCCAAGCTTTTTAATGTTTTCTGTTTTACGTACAAGATTATCCTTGCCTGCAACAAGTTTCTTCATAGCCCCCTCATAAGAGTTTTTTGCAGAATCCATTCTTTTCCCTACATCTATGAGATCTTCCGAAAATCCAACAAATTTGTCATATAAGGCACCACTTTGTCTAGCAATTTCTATTACATTCCTCTTTTGATCTTCTTGTTTCCAAATAGACGACACCATAGAAAGAGTAGCTAACAAAGTGCTTGTAGCTACCAAAACAATATTCTTATTCTCTACTGCCCATCCCATTAACTCTGGGTCGCTCTGAATCGCCATAATAAAAGCTGGCTCAATAGGAATATACATTAACACATAATCCGGAGAATTTATTTGATATAATTTTTGATAATTTTTTGCACTTAATTCTTTTATGTGCCCCTTCACACTTCTTAGGTGTTCTTTTAAATACCTGTCTTTTTCTTCTTTCTGTTCGCTACTACAAAAAGCCTCATAGGCTGTTAAGGAAACTTTAGAGTCAATTATCAAGTTCTTGTCTTCTGGAAGTTTTATAATAAAATCAGGCCTTTTCAATAACCCATCTTCATCCTTATAGGTGGGTTGTGCTGAATAATGAATTCCACTAACCAAGCCTGCTTTCTCTAAAATCATTTCAAGCTTAAATTCGCCCCAATCTCCCTGAACCTTTGAGTCTCCTTTTAGAGCTTTTGTCAAGTTTGTAGCATCCTGACTCATTTTTTTATTTAATTCCGTCAGGCCTTTGATTTGCTCCGTCAGGGCCGACCTTTCTCTTGTTCCCTTAACATATGTCTCTTGCACTTTATCTTTAAATTCGGCCATTTTTATACCAAGAGGATCCAAAAGGTCCTTTAAGGCGCTTTTGTTCTGTTCTGTAAATTTTTTGCTGTTTTCCTCCAATATTTTTCCAGCAAGATTCTCAAACTCTAACTTGAGTTTCTGCTCTTGTTTTGCTATTGAATTATTTAAATCTTCTATTTTCTGGTCTTTGGCGGCTATCTCCCTATTCAGTTCAATAATTGTTGAAACATTTTCGCTGTTATTATTTCCTTTCTTGTCATATCTGTTTCTACTAACTATCCAGCCCAATAAAAATCCGACAAGGAGAGATAAGGCTATGATAGTAATTTCTAAGGGCATCTTCTTTTTGTTAAGATTGTAAAGTTAGCAAAAACAATTATCGAAATCTTAGCTAAAACCTATTCACTATCCCAAAATGAATTTTTGCAGCCTTTATGTCTGGCGGATTCCCTTTTTGCTGGCCTAATGCATAATTAATGTTAAATATTCCAGCCTTAGTTTCAAAACTTATCCCAGCACCATATCCAATTGGTTGATCTGTCCAGTCTTCTCCTTTCATCTGGGCAACTTCATTTTCATAATATGAGCCGTCAAAAAACAAGAATAAGTATGAGTTTTGCTCCAATAAATATCGGTATTCAAAAGTATAAACAGAATAAAAGGATGCCAGAATTGATTCTTCATCAAATCCTCTTAATGTGGAAATCCCTCCAAGTCTAAATAGCTCATTTTCAAACATTGATTTACTAGATCGATACCCACCAGATAGCCCTAAATTCAACACATTTCTATTGGTTAATGGAATAAACAGGTCCAAGGCAAATTTCCCTTCCAATTCAGTGGAATTATGTTCTACTGAGTCTGGATCTAAATCAGGATCAGATTTAATCCTTTTATTCTGTTTATACTTTTGAATACCGATATTTATTGGAGCAAAACTC
>JYMV01046307.1_pt1 | contig 18634 bp, 17 predicted proteins | sample 338911 | NCBI WGS metagenome assembly JYMV01 (sample SAMN03354496, study PRJNA234377) | hydrothermal vent metagenome | biome: Deep sea; feature: Hydrothermal plumes at the Eastern Lau Spreading Center, Western Pacific Ocean; material: Seawater | place: Tonga | collected 2009 | depth 2000 m m
TGCGACAAGATGTAGAGAAAGTTGTTTGTGTAGGAACTGATAAAGCAGTTTCTCCACTCAATACATATGGTGCAACAAAATTATTAATGGAAAAACTGATTCCAAAAACTATCCTATTGGCAAATAAAGATATGAAAATTCCAATTTATGGTAAGGGTACCAATATCCGAGATTGGATTTATGTTGACGATCACTGTGATGCTGTTTTACTGACTCTCCTTAATGGCAAGTCAGGAAAATCATACAACATCTCTGCAAATAATGAGATTGATAACCTAACAGTGGTAAGAAAAATTCTGGAGATAATGAACAAGCCGGAGGATTTAATTGATTTTGTCGAAGACAGACCAGGACATGATTTTAGATATAGTATGGATTCAAAAAAGATTTCTGATGAATTAGGATGGAGAGTAAAATCAAATTTTGATTATGGTTTAAGAAAAACAATTCAATGGTATTTAGATCATCCTGACACCTTGAATAATGTTTCATCTACAGTATTAGATTCAACACCTTGGAAAAATCAGCTTTAATTTTATGTGATAAAAAATGAAAGGTATTATTCTTCATGGTGGTCATGGAACTAGATTAAGACCATTAACTCATACTGGTCCAAAACAACTCTTACCAATTGCAAATAAACCAATGTCACAATATTGTGTCGAGTCAATTCGTGAAGCTGGGATTACAGATATTGCTATTATAATAGGCGGTCTAGGTGCAAACAAAGTTAACGAGTATTATGGAAATGGAGAAAAGTTTGGTGTAAATATTACGTATATTAAGCAGGATTATCCTAGAGGAATTGCGCATGCAATCAGGCTTTGTAAAGATTTTATAGGTAATGAAAAATTTGTGGTATTTTTAGGAGACAACATAATTCAAAAATCTATTTCACAATTTGCTAACAATTTTGAAAAATCAAAATGTGACGCTTTAATTTTACTTTGTGGAGTAGGTAATCCTTCAAGATTTGGCATAGCTGATGTAAAGGATGGAAAAATTCTAAAAATTATGGAAAAACCAAAAAACCCACCAACAAATCTAGCTGTTACGGGAATCTATTTTTTAACTGTAAAAATTTTTGATATAATTGATCGGTTAAAACCATCTGGTCGCAATGAATTAGAAATTACTGATGCACTTCAAATGTTGCTAGAGGAAAATCACAACATAAGTTATAACATTATTACTGATTATGCAAATAGCCAAATCTTGAAAAATTTGCAGCCATGCTTTGATGGCAAAAAAGAAAATGGTGCCTCTATCAAAGGAAAATTGATTGTGGGTGAGGGCTCGTTAATTAAAGCAGGTTCTCGTATAATAGGACCTGTTATAATAGGTAAGAATTGTACGATTGAATCAAATACAACAATAGGTCCTAATACCAGTATAGGGGATTATTCAATTTTGTCTGGTTGTGAGGTTGAAAATTCTATAATTATGTCTGAATGTAAAATTGAATGTAATGCAAAAATTAGACATAGCATAATATCTACAAATTCCCATATTAGTCAAAATAAAAAAACTGAAAATGAACATATTTTTCTACTTGGGGCAGGTTCAAAAATTACATTATAGGAATCATTAATTAGAAATCTTAAAGACATAATTATTGAGCGATTTATTGTGATTTTAGATAAAAAATCTCAACCACCGGTAACTGAATCTAGCGTAAATGTGTTTGGTATTGATAATCGAAATAAAATAATAATCTTGTCTTTAGTTGGATTTTTTGCTTCTCAAAAACTTTATTTCAAGACGTTATACCAAATTAATTTTCCATTTAGTATGGATTTTTCCAATGGCATAAATTATATTTTTACTTATGTAAAAACTGGTTTTTTTCCTTTTGCTGAATTTTTTGCACCAATTTCTGGTCATATTCACATATTTCCAAGATTAATTGCATTTCCAAACATTTTCTTTAATTCATTTGATGTTTCAAATCTTTTCTATTTACATTGGGGTCTGGAATCAATAGCATTATTTTTAATTTTTTTATTATTGAAAAGAACTAATTCAAAACTTTATTGGCTTTTAATCCCAATCTCAGCTTTTATTTATTCTCCATTACAAGATAGTAATTTTTGGTCATTTTCAATAATGATGTGGTTGTTACCCCCAGTTGCAATTATCGGCATTATTTATTTATTAGATAAAAATCTCAATCTGAAATTTTTATCATCAGCAATAGGTTTGGCGATTGTTAGTACTTTTTCTATAACTATAGGAATTGTTGCTTGGCTTGTTGGAATTTTCTGTCTTATAAAATTCGATCCGCATCGCAAAAAATGGATTGAGAAGAAATTTCTTTTAATTTGGATTGCTTGCACGGCTATTACTGGTTTAATATTTTATTCACAATTTTCTGCTAGTCAAACTCAACCTAATTTCGCATTTTTATTTACATATGATGGATTTTCTTTTCTAGCAACTTTTATCTCAAGTGCTTTTAGATTGAAATACCATTTCTTGATGGTTTTAACGGGAAGTATTTCGTTGATTTTAGGCTTCTTCTGTGTTTATTATTTTACAATTCTAAAAAAGAATTTGAAAATTGCTCTACCATGGATATTATTTCTTATAGTTGGAGTAGGTGGAGCGTTAATCACAGACATAGGTAGAGGTGAACTGCCTTTACATTATGGCAATGAACCTTACTACATTCCTATATCACAATTTTTTCAAATTGGTTTGTTGGTATTAATTTCACTAATTATATTAGATATAAAAAAAGGTCCAGTACACACTCGAAAGAAAATTCTGTTGTATTTTTTGCTTGCAGTCATAATAGCAGGATGGTCGCGCGGAGAGCATTATTTTCAAATTAAAACAGAATATGCTAATTGCTATTCTCTATCACCCAAACTAGACTGTATAAAACCAAATGGTATTATTGCTTTACAAGGTGATGTTACACTACATCCTATGATAAACTACTGGATTGAAAATAAATTAAGTATTTTTGATGATGCATCTTTTAACAATAAAAATTTGGAACATATATCATACTTTGAAGAAACTTGGAATAAAAACGATGAAACAAATCTAGGAATAGGTGAGATTGAATTAATAAATGGAATTCCAATTGCCGAAAAAACAACAATTTATCTTGACAGTCCAATGGTTGTGATTTCTGGTTGGATTCTGGACGAAGAAAAAAAACAGTTAGACAGTACTTTTTTGTTAGTAGATAATAAACCGTTTATTAAATTTGATGACTTTCAGCCAAGAAAAAATATTTTAGAAAATTTTGACAATAACATAGATCTCTACTCGGGTTGGGAGATATTTTTCATGTCCGGATACCTTGAAAATGACTGCCAATCAATTTCAATTGCAGGATTTAAGGACAATAAAAATATCATATTGAATCAAGAAATTGAACTATGTAAAAATAATATGGATTAGAATTGTAAAGTAATTCATAGTTAGTTTTGATAAAAATATTCATTTGGTTAAAATAATCCAAAGAAAACTAAGCCCAACTTTAATTGCGTGTCGCGTACCAAGTCCTGATATTTTAGACTGTCCGATTCTTTTGTTAAATGTTACAGGTACTTCAATAGTTTTTAAATCATTTTCAATTCCTAACATAGTTAGGTATAACCCAATACCCACTCCACCAATCGGTTTGTCAGTTTTCGGATAGGTTAATTTTTCAACTATCTTTTCAAGTCCTTCACGTTTTATTACTCTATAAACACATCCTACATCTGTTAAATTCACGATTCCCGCATGACGAAGATTAAAGTATTTAATTTGGATTAATTTGGCTAAAAAATAATTACCCCATACAAAAATTTCACTGTTTTGATTTCCTTTTTCTGTAATTACTTGATTTTGTCTAGTACCAATTATCATATCACAATTGTCTAAATAAGGTACCATCTTATCAAGGTCATAAGCATTGAAAGTTCCATCAGCTTCAGTGGCAGCTATTATGTTACAATCTGTTTTTAACGCTTCTTTAAATCCCAAAACCAGTGAATGGGAATAACCTTTATTTTCTTTTTTCCTAACTATTTTCGCACCAGCTTTTTTTGCAATCTCTACTGTTTTGTCGTTACTATTGTTATCGATTACTATTACATTGTTTACAAATTTCTGGTTGATGAAGTTCTTGACAACTTGTTCAATCGAAGATTCTTCGTTAAATGTAGGTATGATCAAGCAGATTTTTGGATCGGCCATATGGGAATATTGTAAATAATGTAGTTTAGGATTAGTTTTGTAACTTTTTCTACCAAGCCCAAAACATAAACAGGCTACTATCCAAATTACATCAAATAAAATAATCCATCTCAAGTACATCGAAAAATAAATATTCTCAATCAAAGTTTCGCCAGTAACAACTGATTCTATCCCATGTACCGAAAACATGTAGATGTTTACTATAATCCAAGCAACATTGGTTATAAATAAAACAGCAAAAGTTATTGCCAATACAAAAAAGAATTTTTTCATTTAATTCTACGTGGAATATAGTAATAAATTATTTATTATCAAAAAATACTGTACTTTGATGAAGGCAGTAATCCTAGCTGGTGGCTATGGAACCAGAATTTCAGAAGAGTCACACCTAAAACCGAAGCCAATGATCGAAATAGGAGGAAAACCAATTTTATGGCATATTATGAAAATCTACTCTAGTCATAAAATTAACGAATTCATTATTTGTTGTGGATACAAAGGGGAACAGATCAAGGAGTATTTTAGCAAATTTGATTCTCCATCATGGGATGTTCAATTAGTTGATACGGGTCTGGATACAATGACCGGTGGGAGAATAAAAAGAATTCAAGATCGTATAGATGATACTTTTTGTGTAACTTATGGTGATGGTCTCAGCGATATTGATATCAATGGTTTAATATCATTTCATAAAGAAAAAAAATCTTTAGCTACATTAACAGCTATTCATCCTCCAGAAAGATTTGGAGTATTAAATCTATCAGGTGATTATGTTACAGAATTCCATGAAAAACATAGAGGTGAGAATTCTTGGATAAATGGGGGATTTTTTGTCTTTGAGCCAGAAATTTTTGACTATTTACAGGACGGTGATATGACTGTCTTGGAGAAAAAACCATTTGAAACTTTAGCAAAAGAACAGAAATTAGCTGCGTTTAAACATGATGGATTTTGGCATCCAATGGACACTCTAAGGGATAAAAACCAATTAGAAAAATTATGGACTTCAGAAAAAGCTCCTTGGAAAATCTGGTAAAATGTGATCAATATTATGAAAATAATGTGTCCAGAACATCATATGATAAAAAATGGGCCTATAGATAAATGCCAGATATGTAATTCCAGCAAACTAAATTTAATACTTGATTTGGGACACCAACCACTTTGCGACTCGCTGTTGGCAAAAGAAATGCTCAATCAGCCGGAGACTACATATCCTCTTAGAATGTTCTGGTGTGAAGAGTGTTCACTTGCGCAACTAGACTATTGTGTAGATGGTAGTGTAGTTTTCCATCCAGATTATCCGTATAGAACTGGCGTAACAAAGGAACTTGTAGAATATCTGAATGGTATGAGTAGTTCTCTCATATCAAAATATAATTTGAAACATGATGATTTGGTAGTGGATTTAGGGTCCAATGATGGTACACTTTTGATGGGATTCAAAGAGCACGGAATAAAAGTTCTTGGTGTTGAGCCCACAAATATAGCCAAACTAGCTAATCAAAACGGAATTGAAACTGTACAGGAATTTTTTACTGTGGATATAGCCAATGAGATTAAAAACAAATACAGTGAAGCATCTATTGTAGTAGCTACTAACATGTTTGCTCACATGGCTTCAATTGGTGAAGTTGTGTCTGGAATTGAAACTATTCTAAAGGATGACGGTGTGTTTGTATTTGAGAATCATTATTTGTTGGATGTTATACAGGGTGGGCAATTTGACACAATATATCATGAACATCTAAGAACGTATTCTTTAAAATCTCTAATCAAACTTTTCAGCTATTACGATTTTACTATTACTGATGTTGAAAGAGGTAGTAGGTATGGTGGTAATATACGGGTACACGTTACCAAGGGTAAAAATAGACCTGTTTCTGAAAACGTCACTGCACTGCTAAATCTTGAAGAGAACTCAGATCTCTATAAATTGGAAACGTATAGGAAATTTGCAGAGAGGGTAAAAAAAGCCAAGAAAGATTTTATGAATTTTTTGCTAAAGATAAAAGATGATGGTAAAACTATTGTAGCAAATTCATGTCCTGGACGTAGTGTTACATTACTGAATTATTATGGTGTAGACGCAGATTTGATACCATACATTGCAGAGCAACCAACCTCATTGAAGCTTGGAATGTTTTTACCTGGAAAACTCATACCGGTAGTAAACAACGAGATACTCATAAAAGAACAGCCTGATTATGTTATACTTTTGGCATGGCATTATGCAGAACCTATCATGGAGCAATTAAAGGCAAGAGGGTTAAAATCAAATTTCATCATACCCTTACCAGATCTCAAGATTGTGAAAAATTAGTATGAATACCAAAGTTGCAATAGTAGGATCGGGTTTTGGAACGTACGGTTTACTTCCAGCCTTCAGTAGAATTAAGGAATGCAAAGTAGTAAGCATATGCGGAAAAAATTCTGAAATGATATCAAACTATTGCAAAAAACTAGGTCTTAATAGATATACAGATTGGAGGAAAATGCTGCAAAAGGAAAAACCTGATGCAGTTGCAATAGCTGTAATACCAAGCCATCAATATGAAATCACTAGATATGCATTAGAAAATGGAATGGCAGTTTTTGCCGAGAAGCCTTTGACTACATCTTTTGACACTTCCTTAGAGCTAAACAAATTAGCGAAAAAAAAAAGAATGCCCAACATGTTAGACTTTCTTTTTCCAGAAATTCCTGAGTGGCATGCAGCAAAAAAGGCAATTGAAAACGGATTGATAGGTGAAATTCTCAAAGTTAATGTTGACTGGACATTTTTGAGTTATGATTTGATGAATCATATAAAATCTTGGAAAACAGATGTGAAACAAGGAGGAGGTGCACTTTCTTTTTATTTCTCTCATGTATTTTATTATTTAGAATATTTCTTAGGTCGGATTAAAAATATAGAATGTAACTTTTCCTCATCAGAAAAAAGTCTGAATAAAGGAGAAACTGGTATAGACATGACTATATCATTTGAAAATGGATGTGTGGGAAATGCACATATGGACATTTCTAATGCTGATCAACAAAAACATAAAGTAGAGTTTCATGCAGAAGGGAAGACGATAATTTTACAAAATTTTAACAGCAATTTTGTTGACAACTTTGAATTGATCCTGAATACTTCGAAAGGAATAGAAAAAATTAAGCCTGATATGTTACTTGACTCATCATATGATGAATCGGAAGATCCAAGAGTAAAAGTAATCAAACCTATTGCTGAGAGATTTATCAATTGGTGTAACACAGGTAACACAGCCAAACCTGATTTTGAAGATGGTTTACGAGTTCAGGAACTAATTAAAATGGCAAGAATTTCTAATTCAAATTTCTAACTAGATAGTGAAATTTTTAAGATTGGTAATGAGGCTAAATTAGATGAGTGATAATTTTGATAATATATTCATCGAAGATATTAGATTAATTGCCGATGATCTAAGCGATTTTTTTGATGAATTAGAAGGGAAAACAGTTTTGATTGCAGGAGGAAAAGGTTTTCTTGGAACATATTTTGTTAACGTTCTGAACTATATTAATGAAACATTATCTACACCAATGAAAATTGTCATCATAGATAATCTGATTACTTCAAAAGATAAAAAAAATAATCTTGGTCCTAATGTAACATTATTAAAACAAGATATTTCAGAAGGTTTTGATTTTCCAGATGAATTACATTACATTATACATGCAGCAAGTATTGCTTCACCACCAACATATAGAAAATTTCCAATTAAGACTGTAGATGTTAACTATCAGGGTACAAGAAATCTTTTGGAAATAGCCAGAAAAAAGAAAATTAAAAGTATGTTATTTCTTAGCAGTAGTGAAATTTATGGTGATCCAGAAGTAGTACCTACCCCAGAATCATATCAAGGAAAAGTCTCTTGTACTGGTCCGCGAGCATGTTATGATGAATCTAAAAGATTAGCTGAAACAATTTCAACGCTTTATTTTCAACAGTACAAGATTCCTGTGAAAATTGCAAGACCATTTAATGTTTATGGTCCATATCTAAATCTCAATGATGGTAGAATTATTCCTGATTTTATGGGAAGTGCTATTGAAAAATCAGAGATAGTTATTCATAGTGATGGAAGTCCAACTAGAAGTTTTTGTTATGTTAGTGATGCTATTAGAGCATTTTTCAAGTTATTATTTTCAAATCATGATGGTATAATTTGTAATGTTGGTAATGATGAAGAAATATCTGTTAGTGGTGTTGCGGAGATGATTCAAAAAACTATAGAAAAACCTATTTCAATAAAGACAATTAAAAGCAATGATCCAAATTATACTAAAGATAACCCTCAAAGAAGATGCCCAGATCTTTCTCTCATAAAAAAATCTGTGAATTATACACCACGAATTAATTTTGAAGAAGGTTTGAAACGAGTATATAATTGGTATAAAGGTGATTCAGAATGAAACTTGGCGTAATTGGTGCAGGTTATGTTGGATTAACCACTGCAATTTGTTTAGCATCCATGAAGCATGAAATTAGTATTTTTGATATAGATAATGAAAAAATAAAATGTATCAATGAAAAAAAAATGCCATTTTTTGAGTCTGGATTAGAAGAACTTTTAGATGTTAGTGTTTCAAAAAAATTTTTGCGGGCAAATAATGATCTAAATATATTAGTACAAAATACCGAAGGATGTTTTATTTGTGTAGGAACACCAACAAGAAATAATTCCATAGATCTTTCTCAAATTAAATCCGCTGTTGAGTCATTAGTAACTTCAATTAAAAATAATGAAAAGAAAAATTATGCAATTATTATCAGAAGTACTATTATTCCAAATACAACTAGAGAAGTTCTACTACCAATTATTACCGAAAAGCTAAAAGAACAGCAATTTCAATTGTTTGTTGTTCCTGAATTTTTAAGAGAAGGAAAAGCGTTAGATGATTTTATGAATACTGATAAAATAGTAATTGGAAGTATTGAAAACAAAAAAACCACTTTTGTTGATGATGTTTTTGAAAATTTTAAGGGTAAATGTGATTTTATTCATACAAATCTAGAATCAGCTGAATTAATCAAATATGCTAATAATTCATTTTTTTCAATGTTAATTTCATTTTCAAATGAAATTGCAAATATTTCTGAAAAAATTCCAAACGTTGATCCATTTCAAGTACTTCAAGCACTTGTTTCTGATAAAAGGATTACAACAATTATTGATGACAAAAAAATTGTACCAAGCTTAAATTCTTATTTAATTCCTGGCTGTGGTTTTGGTGGAAGTTGTTTTCCAAAGGATATAAAAGCTATACAAAATTTTGCTAATTTAAAAAATGTTGATACACCTATTTTGAATGCAGTTCTTGCAATTAATGATGAACGGCCTAAAAAAATGGTTTCGTTGTGTGAAAAAATATTGAAAAATTTAAAAACTAAAAAAATTACCATTCTTGGCTTAACTTTTAAGCCTGATACTGATGATATCAGATCATCACCATCATTAGATGCAATTAATTTATTTCTGGATAAAGGTTCAATAGTTTCCGCATACGATCCAATGTTTAAAAATCAGGCTGAAATTTCAATTTTACCAAAAAATTGTAATTATTGTATGACAGTAGAGGAATCGCTTAGCGATTCTGACGCTGTATTAGTATTTACAAAATGGCCAGAATTCAAATCATTAAATTCAGAATTTTTGAAACAATATATGAAGAATCCTGTAATTATTGATGGAAGAGGTTTTCTTGATAAAGAAAAATTTGAGGATGGAACGTATTTTAAAATTGGTTATTCAGAATAATTTCATAACTAATGCTTACACTTACACTCAATTATTTTAGTATCAAATATACAATCATGTGGTCCTTGTGATTTAACATCTGTCGGAGTATGTTTCATACATTCTGAATGTCTAACTGGTGAAAGAACTGATGAATAAGATTTAAGAGTTAATCGATTAAAATTCAATTAGTGAATGAAAAAAAACTGTATACTGTTGATGATTGTGAAAAGTTAACAAATCAACAAGTGAGAGAGTTATACAAAAAACACGTCAATCCTGCTATTGAACATCTGTTAGGTGCGTTTCATTTAGGTGAAGAATTAATCGACCACGCAGAAGGGGTTTGGATTTATACAAGAAACAATGAAAAAATATTAGATGTTACAGGCGGTATAGGTGTTTTAAGTCACGGACATAATCATCCTAGAATATTAAATTCAAGATTAAGTTTTCAGAAAAAAAAACGTATGGAGGTTCATAAAACGATCTTTTCCCCTTACGTTGCTGCGCTTAGTCATAATATATCAGAATTATTACCTGATGATTTAGATTATTCATTTTTTTGTAATTCTGGTGCTGAAGCAGTCGAGGGTGCCATTAAATTAGCATACAAATACCATCAAGGAAAAAGAAAAGTAATTCTTCATTCAGATATTTCATTTCATGGAAAATTATTGGGTTCTGGAACAATAACTGCATCACAAGAAGTTCGTTATAAGTTTCCACGTATTTCAAATACCGCCCAATTTGAATTTAACAACATAGATTCGATTATTAAAAAAATTGATGAGTACAGAAACGAATCTGGAAAATCAGACATATATGCAATAATTGCTGAACCCTTCTCTGCAAGTTACCTGCGTGCGTGTGATCCTGAATTTTTAAAACAACTGGAAAAAATTTGTAATGAAAACGATATTGTTTTAATTTTTGATGAAGTTTATACTGGTTGGTACAAAACTGGAAATCTTTTTAATTTTTTGGATAGTAGTGTTATTCCTGATATCTTAACCACCTCAAAATCTTTGGGTGGTGGGAAGGCATCAATTTCCGCATATGTATCACGTGGTTCAATACTAAAAAAGGCATATGGTAATATTGAGGATGCAACACTTCACACTACATCTTACAATGGTTTTGGAGAAGAGTGTATAACAGCAATTGAAGCTATCAACATCACACAGGAAGAAAATTTTCATGATAAAAGTCTAAAAATAGAAAAAATTGTGAATGAACGTTGTAAGAAATTAATGAGTGAATTTGGAAATCAGGTAAGTGAATGTAAGGGTAAGGGATCTTTACATGGAATTTTTCTTAAAACTAATACTGGGTTTGGAAAAATGTTGAGTTTACTTCCACTTAATTTAACAAAGGATAAAAAATTCCTGCCAAAATTGATGGCTGCTGCAATATCTGACTGGTTATTTAAAAACTTCAAAATTTATGTTCTCTTCTCAACTACAGAGAAAGTTGCATTGTTATTTGCGCCATCCTTGATAATAGATGAAAAAGAAATCCATTATTTTTTTGATAGTCTTGAAAGTACATTTAAAAAAGGTGTCTTGAAAATTGTAGCAAAATTTTCATTAAAACAGTTTTCACAAAAAATTAATTTTGATTAAAAAGATTAAATTGAATAAATTCAGGCGGGAAAAATTCATTTGTTTTAATCTAACTAAATCTGTAAATACTATTACTACATCTCCTCAAAATTTGGCTGAGCTACAGGAGTATTTAGAAATTGCAAAAAAACAAAATTTGAAGATTGCAATTAAAGCTGCTGGTAATAGCTACAGCGATGTATTTCTAATTTCTAATCAGCTGATAATTGATATTTCCAATCTTGATTCAATAAAATCATTTGATTCTGAAAATGGTTTTGTAGTTGTTGAGCCTGGAGTTAGAATTGGTAATTTATTGAAGATCATAATGCCTAAAAACTGGGGATTGGTCGGTTTATCTGGTTCTGTTACTGATCTTGTAAGTGGTATGCTTTCTAGTAATACACATGGAAAAGATACTTGGAAAAATGGAAATTTTAGTCAAAACGTTTTATCATTCAAACTTTTGTTAGCCAATGGAAAAATAGAGGAAGTCAGTCGTCAAAAAAATGCTGAGCTATTCAATGGAGTTATAGGTGGTTTGGGGTTTCTAGGAATAGTTGTAGAAATAACCCTCAAACTAAATCCTATAAAATCATTTATGGTTAAATCTTCAACAAAAAGAATCTGTAATTTTGATGATTTAATTGAGCATTTTTATACATTAGAAAAATCTGGTAGTGATTTTTCATATGCTTTGCTTGATGCTTTCTCTTCAGACGAATCGTTAGGAAAAGGAATTTGTGAATCATCAATGTATGTGGATGCGCCAAAATGTTCTGATACTCAATTTGAAGAATTTCTCTCTCCAAAAAGAAAAATAGGTTTTTTAAAACCAGAAATTTTTTGGTCTACTATACGTCCATTTTGGGGAAATGCTGCTTGTAGTTTAGTAAATAAATTAAGATTTTTTCGTTCTCAAAATGATTTCATCAAATCTTCCATCGAGCCTTTTCCAAAAATTCAATATGGTTATTCTGCTTTACCAAAATTTAATTTGTTATACGCACCATCAGGATTTTTTGAATTACAAAGTCTTTTTCCAAGAGAAAATGCTATCTCTGCTTTTATGGAACTCCTGTCAGTTAGTAATCAATTCAAAAGTCAGCCTTGGATATGTATGATAAAAAGGCATAAACCTGATACATCATATCTAACATTCTCTGGTGATGGACTATCAATTGCAATGAATTTTTCTCTAAAACATCTAAATTCTAACCTTAGGGAAAAATATTGCAACAAACTTTTTGAAACCATTATAAAATTTAATGGAAAAATTTACATCTCAAAACATGCAATTATCCCAAAACCAATATTTCAAAAAATGTATCCTGACTTTAAGAAAATTATTAATTTAAAAAACAATTATGATCCTGATTTTGTTTTTAGTTCAGATGCAACAAACCGCCTATTACTAGAAAATTAAAAATTAGTAAATACACCTTATTTTTAGATAAATTTGATATTGGAGCGTTCTTCATGAATTGAACTAATTGCTTTTTCAATATTATTCCCAGAATCTTCAACTACAACTATAATTCTTGAAGTCTCTTCCTGTGCGTCTATATTCAGTATGTTTAGTACAGATTGACCTATCTTTGCACTAGTTTTCGAAACAATTTGCTGTACTCTACACATTTCATCGCCAATCAATGTTATTAATCATCTATTATAGGTAATAGTTACAAGTGGATCAAATCCCAAAACATATTTTTCATTTTTTCTTAACATAATGGCAAGGATGTTTTATACGTCTTTAATATATTCAAGCATAATTTAGAAATTTTAAAAATTGAATGAGAATAAAAAAGAAGAGACAGAAACTAGTATTATTATTTTAAATTATAATGCTGGTAAATTACTATTAGATTGTGTTGATTCCATCACAAAATCAAGCTCTGATAACTATGAAATCATATTAGTTGATAATAATTCAAAAGATAATAGTCATACAAAATGTAAAAAAAAGTTTCCTGGAATAAGGCTGGTTGAGAATGATCAGAATTTGGGATATTGTGAAGGGAATAATGTTGGAATAAGAAAAGCTAGGGGAAAATTTATTGTTATTTTAAACCCAGATACTATAGTTAAGCATAATTGGTTAAATGAATTAATTTCTGCTTATAATAAATTTGGAGACGGACTTTATCAACCAAAACATCTCTCGCTAAGTGATAAAACAGTTTACATGAGTGCGGGAAACATGCTAAATATTTTTGGTTTTGGATACGCAAGAGAAAAAGGAAAAAAAGATCAAAATCAATTTAATAAAATCGAAGAGATAGGTTATGCTTCTGGAACTTGCTTGTTTACATCATCAGCAGTTTTAAAAAAAGTTGGTCTTTTTGATCCATTCATTTTTTTGTATCATGATGATCTAGACTTAGGATGGAGAGCTTCACAATTAGGAATAAAATCTTACTATGTACCAGCATCAATAATTTATCACGCTGAGAGTTATTCATTAAGATGGAATGCTGAAAAATTTTACTGGCTTGAAAGAAACAGAAAGTACTGCCTTTTAACGCATTATTCAAAACAAACATATTCAAAAATTTTTTCAACATTGCTACTAGTAGATTTTTTTGTCTGGATGTTTTATTTAACAAGAGGTTTCTTAGGATCCAAAATTAGAGCAGAACTTAACATAATAAAAAATAGAAAAAAAATTCAAAAGAAATATGAGGAATTAGAAAGTAAAAAAATTATTTCTGATAAGGAGTTGATAATAAAATTCTCAGATTCACTTTACGTTCCTTCAAATGTAGCAGGAAAAAACATCAACAGTGTTTTTAATTCATTGATTGAACGTCTGAGCAAAACTGCAAAAAAATCTTTGGCCAGATAATTTACCTGGTTTTCTCTATTCGAGAAGAAATTACAACCGCGATAGCAAACTTTTTTTCATGACTGACAGAGCATAAAAAAGAGTATTTTTTGGCTTTCTTTCCGAGTAGCCTGATAGTTGGACCATATTTAGAATGTGAAGTTTGGATATCTAGAAATGATATTTTGTCAGGTATTGATTTTATTACTGATTCCTTAAGTGCAAATTTACCTGCAAAATGTTCGTATTGCGATTTAAATCTTAAACAGTATTTTATCTCAGATTCTAAAAAAATTTTTTGATAAAATGTTAGGTTTTCTTTAAAAATTTTTTTGGTGAATCTTTGAACATCTATAATGTCAATACCAATCCCATCTTTTTCAATCAAAATTTTCATTAATTATTTTTTATTTCCGCTAGTTCAATCAAGTTACACTTTGTTTTTTTCAAATTCAGTATGAGAAATGCAATTAATCTATCCTCAAAGCCTTTGACAGGTGCAACAACTAAACGAGCACCATTTTTTGTCATTTTATCTATTTCTTGTTGTATATCATCCACTTCAAAACATAGATGATGAAATCCGCCACCCTCTTTGACAAAATTTGATATTGGTGAATTTTCTTCTGTAGGTTCGATTAATTCAATGTATACATTACTGGTCTTTAAAAAACACACGTTAACCTTTTGTGAACCGATTAGGGTAGGTAAACTAGTAGATTCAAAACTTAAGAAATTAGTAATTTCTCCAAGCGATTCATTAATGTTTTGAACAACAATGCCTATATGGTGTAGTTTCAAAGCAAACACTTCTCTTTTTTTCTATAAATTTTATTCATCGAAGTTTACTCCATGCTTTTCTAATTTCTTTTTGAAATCACCAACAGTTTTTATTTCAAGTGTTTCTTGAAGTGAAAATTTTACATTAAATTCTTTCTCAATTTCATCTAAAAGTACGTACATGTTAAACGAATCCCATTCAGGTATTAAATCAGGTCCTGAGGTTTCAGAAATTTCTGTTGCAGATATATTCATAACTCTAGAGACAATTTCAAACAGTTTTTTTGCCATTTATGACATCACCAAGTGTTCAGGTTTTTTAAGATGGTTTTTTGTATCAATAACCCAAAAGTTTCCCTCTTTTTTAAATCCAAAAGCAGGAAAAAAATTTTCGGCAGGTTTGTTTTTCTTTGTTTTAATATATTCACCCCTGACTTTACTTACACCTTCTTTTCTCGCTTTTTCAATAATTTGATATAGAATCCCATCTTCTACTCCTCTGCCTATTACTCGACAACTTAAGAGGAAGGTATCAATGGTCCATTGTTGCTTGTTATCTTTGTTTATGATATAAACACATGTTATGCCATTATCGCCAAATTTATCTTGGATTTGAGCACATTCAACTATTTTGTATTTATCCTGCGAGAATTTTCTAATATCTTCCTCTTGATACCTTCTCGTAGTTAGATTAAATTGATTTGTTTTAAGGGTAAGTTGTGAAATTCTTGGAATTGTATATTTGTCTGCATTTTTTATCTTAACCGAAATATTAAGCTGTTTAAGAAAATCTTGTAAATTTCCAACTCGTGTCTTAAGTTCAGTTCTCTTTCTTTGTTCTAAATACATTTTATTCCTCGTCGAATCTTCATCAGTTATCTTGAGCACCTGAAAATCATTCATTGATTTAAGAATTTTAGAAGAATTAGAAGGATCAGATACCTGAACCGTTTGTATGTCAGGAAGATTAGATTTCACATATTCAATGTTAACAGGATCATCATCAAAAAATACCATGCTATCAAGTCCTATGTTTAATTCGTCAGAAATTTCTTTCATATTAACTACCTTATCATTCCAATTAATTCTAACACATACAAAATTATCTTCTTTGAGAATCATATTTGGATGTTCTTTAATTATCTGTATCGCATCATCAAAGTTATTGTTACTGTTGATTGCTAATATGATGCCGCGTTGATTCAATGCGAGAAGGTTATGTTGTAATTCAACATAAGCTCTGCCAATAGGGTCATCACCCAATTTGATTCCTTCAAAACCGTCTTCACCTACTATGCCGCCCCAAAGCGTGTTGTCCAGATCTAACACTATACATTTTTTGTTTAATCCTAGTATCGCCTTTACGTATCCCATTAACTCCTCAGCTAAATATGGTAAGTAATCAAGAGAAATCCTAACGTCCCCATAAAAATACTGTTTGTAATCAAAGACATTATTTTCTCCAAATTTAGTGACAAAAGAATTTAGATCATGGATATAAATTTCAGGTTCAAGCCTTAATCCAATCTTGATATTCTGATTCAAACTTCTTATCATATCATGCAGGCCAAATTCTTCTCTGGTTTCATTTATTCCAATGGGAGAATACGATGGTATACTGAAATTTGACAGGATTAGTTTAGATTTAGATTTCTTTACTAACATCTTTGCCAAATTAATTATTTCGTCAGATTTGTTTTGCACAAATCGTTTTCTTTCCTCAACAGAAACAGAATAGGGATTCAGGAAAAGTTCTCCAAGAGCATTTCTAGAGTCAATGATCAAAAATGTTATATCTGGAGAAAATTTGTATAGCTGACTTTTTTCATCGAAAATTTCCTGACTATATTGATTATATCCAGATACATAGGTTGTGCAGTGAATTTTTTTCTCATCACATTTAACTCTGATAGTTTCTTCCAATCCATTTAGCGTGAAACCACCAAGAACAGCTATTCGAATTTTCTTTTCATAATCAACATTAGATAATAGTTTTGACTTGTTGAGATATGAAAATAATCTCTCCTCGCCAGTCATACATCGCTATTGGGAGATTAGCTAAATTTAGTATTTGTTACTAATTCTTCAATCAATGGATTTTATTAGAAATATTTAGATATATTCAGTAAATCTGACGGTTGTGAGTAAATATAATGATCTAATCGACGACGCAGTTAAGCTCAATGAAAAAGAGCTAATGGAGTATTATGGTTATAGTGGTGTTTTTGGTCGTTTTCAAATTAGAATAAAATACATTAACTTTTGGATATTACACAGACTAGCCTTTTCCTCTCCACATTCTGGTTTTGCTATTAGAATGCAAAGAGCTAGAGGTGTTAAAATTGGAAAAAATTGTCATTTTAATCCTTATGCGTTCATTGATCTTATCTATCCTGAACTAGTACATATTGAAGATAATGTTACGCTAGGATCTTTTTCAATGATCTTTGCTCACAGCAATCCCACTGCAAATTTATTTTTAAAAAAAGGCAACTATCCTCGAAAGGTTGCTGAGGTCACAATAAAATCTGGCGCTGTTATAAATCCTGGTTGTATTGTTACATCTGGTGTTACAATTGGAAAAAACTCAATCATATCACCCGGAAGTGTTGTTACTCAAGATGTTCCTGATCATTGCGTTGTAGTAGGTAACCCCGCTAGAGTCGTTAAAAAAATAGAGTAAACAAATTGAATATTTTAGGAATAGATTTCGAGGATTGGTATCATCCAGAATTAATACAACGAAATATCAAAAATGAAAAACACAATCCCTCTGTCATTAACGGTATTGACAAAATATTAGATCTACTAAGAAAACATGAAACATTTGCAACGTTTTTTGTTGTTGGCGAATTGTTAGAAATTCAGCCAGAGATTTTTGACAAGATCATTGAAAACGGTCATGAAATTGGATTTCATACTATGCATCATGATCGATTAGATTCACCAGGATTTAAAGAGAAATTTTCCACTGAAATTAAAAAATTTGCAGAATTAACAAACCACAAATCACGAGGATTCAGGGCACCTACATTTTCACTTAACAATACTAGCTCATGGGCAATTGATGTTTTGGAAGAAAATAATTATATGTATGATAGCAGCGTTGTTCCCGCTAAAACTAGTTTGTATGGCTCGCCAAATGCGGAACATAAACCATATAGAATTACAAGCAAGTCTATTGAGAAAAATGATTCTTCTGGAAAGTTAATTGAATTCCCTTTATTGGTAACAACATTTCTGGGTAAAAAAATTCCTGCGGCAGGGGGATTCTATTTGAGAACATTACCCACTAAAGTTATTAAAAATGCATTCAAAAATTATCAAAATAAAAACATGCCGGGATGTTTTTACATTCATTCTTGGGAGCTGACACCTGAATTTATGCCAAAATTGGATTTACCATTTAAAGACAAGTTTGCAACATATCATAATTTAGGTAAGGCTTTCTCTAGAATGGA
>JYMV01013724.1_pt1 | contig 18626 bp, 16 predicted proteins | sample 338911 | NCBI WGS metagenome assembly JYMV01 (sample SAMN03354496, study PRJNA234377) | hydrothermal vent metagenome | biome: Deep sea; feature: Hydrothermal plumes at the Eastern Lau Spreading Center, Western Pacific Ocean; material: Seawater | place: Tonga | collected 2009 | depth 2000 m m
ATGGTGATGACAATACAGTGTTAGACCCGGTAATGTCGGTATATATTGTAAGACCTTTTTCGGTTGTAGCACCAGAACGCGTTAAACGGCTAGCTCTTCATATAGATTTTGACGATGCATTTGTTGCTTACCTGAATGGAATAGAGTTCGCCCGTGAGAATATTGGGTCACCTGGAGTGCCGCCTGCTTATAATCAAGGTGCTGATGCTTGGCGTGAGGCAGAAATGTATAATGGAGGATCTCCCCGGCTGTTTTGGGTAGACTCAACAGTTTCATGGTTAATTCCTGGAGAAAATGTTTTAGCTATCCAGGTACACAACTATAACATAACATCTTCGGACATGTCCGGTATTCCCTTTTTCACAGTTGGCCGCGACACGGTTCTATCTGGGGTTCCATCGCCTCCGGATCTCTTGAACCTGCCAGGGTCCCTGCTTCATACCAATTTTAAGATCAGCTCATCGGGAGAACCGGTTATGCTAACAGAAGCGGATAGTACGACTGCTGACTCTTTGTTTACAGGGTCTTTAATGACGGATGTATCTTTAGGGCGAATCAATGATGGGCAGGATATGGGTCTTTTTATTTTGTCAACCCCGGGACAGGAAAACGGGGATGATGCCTATAATGGTATTCTGACAGAGCCGATCTTTTCTCTTCAAACTGGTTTTTATGGTCAAAATCAGTTAATAGTAGAAATAAACACACCGGATAATAACGGGAATGTTCATTATTCTCTGGATGGAACCCCCCCCACTGAAGAATCTGTAGAATATTCTGGCTCCATATCAGTGCAATCCAACACGGTCATTCGTGCCAGATCGTTTCAAACTGGCTGGCTAGAGTCACCCATAAATACACAGACATATATTCTGGATCAGCCACAGCCTGGTCTTCCGACGGTGTTTCTGACCACGGATCCAGACAATTTTTTTGATTATGAAACTGGTATCTATGTTATGGGTCCCAATGCATCCGGCGATTTTCCCCATTTTGGAGCAAACTTCTGGGAAGACTGGGAGCGACCGATCCATATAGGCTTACTGGAAACCAATAGTACTTACTTTAGCTCGCCAGCAGGGGTAAAGATCTATGGGGGATGGAGCCGTGGGAACCCCCAGAAATCCTTAGCGCTCTATGCCCGCAGTATCTATGGGGCGAGTGAGTTCAATTATTCACTCTTCCCAGATCTGGATATACAAACCTACGAAAGCTTTGTGTTGAGGAATTCTGGAAATGACTGGAATTTTAGCATGGTTCGAGATGCCTATATGACAGGCCTGGTTGATGAGCTGGATGTGGATTACCAGGCATATAGGCCTGTAGCAACATATCTGAACGGAGAGTTTTGGGGTCTCTATAACCTTCGGGAGAAAATAAATGAGCATTTTATTGCTGGGCATCACCCAGTGGACCCCGATGAGATTGATTTTCTAGAAGCAAATGTTGGTGTGCTCAGTGGAAGCAACCAAGATTACTTATCATTATTGGATTATCTTGATGACACATCGATGGATGAACCGGGTGTTTTTGAGATACTCAGAGAATGGATAGATATTGATAGTCATATCAATTATAATATTGCCCAGATATTCTTTGATAACCGCGACTGGCCGGGGAATAACATTAAATACTGGCGACCCCAATCTGATGGTGGATTATGGCGGTGGATATTGTTTGATACAGATTTTGGTTTTGGGATACCATTTATGGGTTCTAATACGTATCTATTCAATACGCTGGAGTTTGCTACTGAACCATATGGTCCCGGCTGGCCGAACCCGCCCTGGTCCACATACTTGCTAAGAAGATTTGAAAGGTTTATTAATCTGTTTTGTGATCGGCTTAATACGATTTTTTCGCCAAGTTTTTTAACTAACAGGCTAAATGAAATAACATACAATGTTCAAGAGATCATACCCATTCATAATAACCGATGGCCTGAGTCTGCTGAAGATTGGGGATACCAGATTGATATTATAAATAATTTTGCAGAAAACCGGCGGTCATATATGCGTATGCATCTTGGTGAATATTTTGATCTTTCAAGCTTAGCATCATCAACCTTTTATGTTTCTCCGAATCAGGGAGGAAAGATCCGGATTAATTCACTTATGCCGAATTATTATCCCTGGTCTGGGTATTATTTTCCTGATATCCCAATACACGTAAAAGCATTACCGGAACCGGGGTTCCAGTTCACTAGATGGGATGAGTTTCCTGATTCCAGCCAAGCTATGATGATTCAGATCAATGACCCCTTTATGCTAACAGCGATTTTTGAGCCACTTGGGCCAGGAGACAGTGCTGTGATTGTTATTAATGAAATCAATTATAACTCATCTGATTCTTTTAACTCGGAAGACTGGGTGGAGCTTCATAATCCCGGGGATATGGATATTGATTTGTCAGGCTGGGTTTTTAAAGATGATGACGACAACCACAATTACATCATTCCGGAAGAAACCGTTATTTCTTCAGGAGATTATCTCATTCTAGTGAAAGATGAAGAAATGTTTACAGCGGTATTTCCAGATGTTTCAGGGTTTGTAGGCCCATTTGAGTTTGGACTCAGCGGCAACGGTGAGCTCGTCCGTGTTTATAATAGGCATGGCACCATTGTTGATCAGGTAGAATACGATGATAATCCTCCCTGGCCAACAGAAGCAGATGGAAACGGTCCCACACTGGAACTGCGGCACCCTGATTTAGAAAACAACCAGGCGGAATCTTGGGCAGCATCCATCGATTTTGGAACCCCAGGGGAACAGAACAGCGTCTACGAGACACTAATAAGCAATAATGATCAACCGCTTCCAATAATAACAACCCTTCATCGTGCTTTCCCAAACCCTTTCAATTCTTCTACAACCATTCATTTTGATCTCCACCAGACCAGCAAAGTCAATTTGATTATATATGATATTTTAGGCAGGACAGTTCGTCAATTGGTTCGCGATATCCAACTGCCGGGATTCAAAACAATTAAATGGGATGGAAAAGACAATATGGGGAGAAACGTAAGTGCCGGAGTGTATTTTTGTAGGCTTCAAGCTGGAAAGTTTCAGAATACTATAAAACTGGCGGTTATAAAATAAAAGTAACCTTGATACTTAGGCCGGCTTTTTTAATGCAGCACAAATGTATGCAGCACTTCCGTCATAAAATGCATTATATATCCGGGTTCCTCTTATACCGGCAAAGGTTTCGATCAGCTTCCGAAGCGATTGTGGCACATTGATATGTATTAAATCTTTTCGATTGGCCGACACCAAGTCTAAAGCGGTTATAATATTATCAGTGATATCTGTTTTTTGCATCAGCTTCAGTCCGGAATCCAACAATTGTTTGTTAAGTATATTTAATTGTTTTGTAGGGCGAAAATCACAGTAAAGGAAATATCCGCCGGGTTTTAATACCCGCCGAACCTCCTTTAAAAAAATTTCCATGGAACCATAACAGTGAGATGATTCTACATTGATTACTACATCAAAGTTACCATCAAGGAATAGAATGTCTTCTGAATCACCAACTTGAAAGTTTAAATTAGGCACACTATGAATTTTTTTGCAAAACTCCACGGCGTATTTTGATATATCAATACCGGTCATGGTTTTGGGATGTAAGTAACGGGCAATGTATGAAGCGCCACCACCTCTTCCGGAACCAACCTCAAGAACATTTTTGCCACTCAGATTTATTTGGGTCGCAACATAATGATATAGGTGAATGGAATAGCGTTCGGGTTCATCATTGTTTTCGAGCTCAGGGTGCAAGTTTTCGGCGAAGTATCCGTAATTCATTAGTTGAAAATCAATATCTGCTTTGCGTCCAGCTAGGAAATTATACCATTTTTTCCAGAACCATCTTCTGCTAATGGGAACGGAGATCAATTTTTGTATCAATTTTTCAAGCATTCTTATATATTGCACTAATAAAGGATTATAATACAAAAACCAGTAGTTTTTGAACGATATTTTATTGTTATTTTCCTTAACATATTTTTGACCGGAAGAGGATGAAAAAACTTATCATTATTATCATATTATCTGGAGTGAGCGCAGAAAACATTTTAGAAGAAGACATGGCGTTTCTACTGGTGCGCGACAAAATGCAAAATAGCCAGGTTCCGGAGGCGTTTCTGCGGGAGGCTTTCACGAATGACGGGATTATAAGACACAAGGAAATACCCGAGCACTTTGCGCGACCATATGAAAAAAAATCATGGTCAGAGTATAGGAAACTGTTTATCAAAGAGTCCCGTATTGTTGCCGGGGTAAAATTTTATATTGAAAATAAAGAGTTGATTCAACGTGTTGTAGATCAGTACAAGATCGATCCATTTATCATTGTCAGCATAGCAGGTATTGAGAGCAACTATGGATATCACTATAAGGGTTTTACTGTTTTTAATTCATTATATACACAGATTCATGAGATGCCCAAGCGCGCAAACTGGGCGACTCGGGAATTGGCAGCTTATCTAGAGTATTGTTTTCAGGATCAAATCGATCCCCATGTTATAAAAGGGTCCTATGCCGGGGCATTCGGTTTTGGCCAATTTATTCCATCCAGTTTTACGCGGTTTGCTGTTGATTTTGATGAAGATGGGGTCCGGCGTCCTCATGATTGGCCGGATGCATTGGCCAGTATTTCTAATTATTTACGCCGAAACGGATATATTCCCAGCAGTACAAATTATGATAAAGGGGGTGATATTTGGAAATCTGTATGGGCCTATAATCATGCCGATAATTATGTGATGGCTGTTTTAGAGCTTAGGGAAAAAATCCAGGAAAGAGTATTACAGGAGGAGTAAAATTAAAAGAAGACAATTCATTAAATTGGGACTCTTTGGAACTGTAACTGCTGGTGTTTCGCCTGTCAGTATTTTAAAGGGCCGTGACTGTGATCTAACCAACGAAGATATTCTCGGTCCCTACTGGGAAGAAAACCATCCATATAGAAGTGTACTGGCTCATCAAAATGAACCAGGCACCCGAATTTTTATCTCTGGCATCGTGACGGCAAATGATTGTGACACTCCGATCCAAAATGCGATTGTGGATGTATGGCATGCCAATGATAGCGGGTGTTATACCATTTTCCAGGAATGCGACACTGGAAATCCAGAGGAAGACCCCTACAACCTTCGCGGACAAATGCTCACAGGCGAAAACGGCGGATATGCGTTTGAGTCCGTATGGCCCGGGTATTATACCGGACGGCCACGTCATTTTCATTATAAGATTACCACCCCAGACGAGTTGGAGTTGGTGACCCAATGTTATTTTGAAGATGATCCACAGGTGGATCAACAATGGATAGATAGCCATCCGGGGCTGGTTATTCCACTGGAAGAAGATATAAACGGGCTGTACGGCATATTTGATATAGTGATGGATGAAATGGAAGTACAAGTTGGTACTCTAGGTGAATCCGGCCCCGTTCCAGAATCTCCTTTTTTAAATCAAGGTTATCCAAACCCTTTTAACAATTTAACTCAAATAGAGTATGGTATATCAAAACCGGGGCATATCAGTATCAGCATTTACAATGTGTCGGGGAAGTGGATCACAAATCTAGCTAATGGCTACAAGGTATCGGGAACGTATCTTTTGGAGTGGAACGGAACAGGAGCGGATGGTAAAATTGTTCCATCCGGGCCGTACTTGGTGGTGATGAAATCTGCTGGGTTTACCGGATCGAAAAAGATGTTATTCCTGAAATAATTAAAAAGTAACAGAAAATTCTTTTTCTGTGCCGTCCCGGTCAATAGTAACGGTAATTGTTTGTCCTTTTTCAAATTTGGCCAACCGGTTCATATATTCATAAATATCTTTTATTGGTTTTTCATTAAGGGCTTTAAGAATATCGCCTTTCTGAATACCGGCATTTGCCGCTGGTCCATTGGGGTTGGAGATTCCGTCTATTTTCACGCCATCTACTAGACTGCCGTAGGATGGTATAATTCCTAAAGTTACCTTGAATCTTCCACGGCCAATTTTAGCGGGTTCTTTGGGGCCAGCCGAGGTAAATACAGGTCTTTCAGGTAGGCGGCTGATATGGATTATTATATTATAAACAATATCAAGGATCTGCTTTGCTCCCAAAGCATTGATAGATTGCCAGTCATCCTCCGGAAGATGGTAATCACTATGAAATCCGGAAAAGAAAAATAATACAGGTATATCCTTAGTATAAAAAGCAGCATGATCACTCGGCCCATATCCTGCCTGATTCTGCTTCAGAATTATCGGTGAATTTTCTGCTAAGCTGTCGAGTAAATGAGGAAACAGGGGAGAAGTGCCAAGCCCTCCGGTAGTTGCGGTTGTATCAGTAAGGCGACCAATCATATCCATATTGATCATTGTTACAATGCTTGAAAGCTCCACGGTTGGATGATTTACAAAGTATTTTGCCCCAAGAATGCCTTTTTCTTCAGCGTCAAAACCAATAAACAAGAGACTTCTTTTTAGTAGGTGCCTGTTGGATTGCAGTTTGTGCGCCAGTTCCAAAATCCCTGCAATCCCAGAAGCGTTGTCATCAGCCCCATTATGGATTGCAGTGGTATCCGGTTTTCGGGACCCGGTTCCGGGACCCCCATATCCGAGATGGTCGAAATGCGCGCCAAGAACAACATATTCATCCCGGAATTTGTGATTCCGGCTGGTGACTTTTCCTAAAACATTAGCTGCGCGAATATAGACACTCTTTAAATCAACACTGGCGGAAATAATGACATTTGGTATTTCAAATGCCACAGGTTTTAAGGCATTATTCATGTTTTCCTGTATTGTTTGACGTGATTTTCCTACAGCACTTAGGAATTCATCCGCTTTTTCATTGCTTAAGTGAATTGCCGGCACCCCAGCATTAGAATAGCCTGCCCGGTAGTGTAACGGCAACAAAGTGCTGTCCTCTATTTGGGATATATACAAAATACCGGCGGCACCTCTATCACGTGCCACCATCATTTTTTTATGCAGTTCAGCATGGGCAGCATACAATGAATGTGGATTATCCCGCTCAGGGCTGTGTCGCATTACCATGACCCATTTCCCGTCAACATCGAGCCCATCATAGTCATTCCAGGTTAAAGAATCGTCTTTGATGTCAAATCCATAACCTGCAAACACCACTTTAGCAGAAAAGCTGCCGTTCCCTGAGAACCATAATGGCATGAAGTCCGTTTCAATCTCCAGCGAGTTATTACCAATCATCAGTTTATTATCTGATCCCAGCTCTAAGCCATCTAGGACACTAAAAGGCTGAATATAGGAGTTATTTTTTCCGCCAGGATTCACCCCAAAGGATTTGAATTGTTTAATCAAGTATGAGATTACATCTTTGGATTCCCGAGTGCCGGGATAGCGACCAGCCCTTTCGTCATCGGCTAAATAACGAATATGGTCTAAAATCTCAGATTCTACTATTTCTGATGAACCAACATCTCCCGGTCCAAGCTCACGATACCAGTAGAAACTGTATCCGACAACAATTATTGCCAGAGTGGTTGAAAATAGTTGCCCACTCTTTGTCATGATAAATTTGAATTAAGATAGATATGCATAATAGGATTAATTTAACACCAGGAGTTATGTCGAATTCAAGAGATAAGATAAATATTAAGGTGGAACCAAGGTATATCCAAGAACGGTCAGTACCCGTTAAGGCCATTTATTTTTTTGCTTATCATGTAACCATTGTAAATAAAGGTAAAATACCCGCTCAATTGATCACCCGATATTGGCATATTACAGATGGAAATGGCCAGGTTGAAGAAGTTCGTGGACCAGGTGTTGTGGGGGAGCAGCCGCGCCTCGTGCCAGGTGAGTCATTTGACTATACCAGTTTTTGTCCATTGCCGACACCCTTCGGCGTCATGCAGGGCTCATTTCAGATGGTGCGGGATGACGGTACCGATTTTGAAGTACCCATAGCTCCCTTTCGTTTGGTGGCGCCAGAAACAATGAATTAATCCAGACCGTGGATTAATCCTGTTGGCGTTTCTGCACTACATGAAAGCCCCAGGTTTAACAATTCTGAGACAGCAGGAGCAATTTGTGTGATTTGCATGTTTTCCACCCTTGTTCCCGGCTTAATTCCTCGCCCACAGGCAATAAACGCTGTTTTTAGATAACTACGATTTGGATCACCACCATGTGTCCCACCTGATTTATTATATACATACGGTTGATTCAGGTCCTTAGAAAACGCATAATTTTTATTGGCAAGAAGCAGGAAATCTGTTTCTTCATGGGCTGATAAATGTCCGGTCATATGGCGTCGTTCCAGAGTTTCAAACTCCACTTGCTTTGTAAGCAGTACACGAACCTTTTTCTTTAGAACCGTATCATCTTGGTTTTTGATTCGCACAAATGCAGAACCTCCTGTAGACAGACAAGTAACTTCCCAGTTCTCTATGGTATTATTATCCGTGATCTTTAACCACCCCTGATCGGCAAAAAGACGGTTTACATTCAAATGTTTATCCACATCCCGGAATCCATGGTCTCCCGTGATAAATAAAGTTGTTGATGACCAAAGGTTATTTTCATCAAGGAATATCATTATGTTGCCTATTAAAGAATCCATAAATGCGAATGCTTCCAGCGCTTCCGATGAATGTTTTCCATAGTCATGCTGTTCGTAATCAGTTTGGATCATATGATATAGACTGAGGTGGGGGCGTTTCCGGCGAAAGGCGTCCATAAATATCTTATGTAGTAAAATATCCCTTGAGTATCCCTCTGTGCTTGCTTGAGGGTTGATTATCCCACGCAGTTGTGCCGATTCGAGGAAGTGATCAGGCATGTCATGCTTCATGACCAAACTGGCCGTAGAAATTGTATCGTTTATTGATTTTATTTCTGGAAAACCCCAGGTAATAGGTGCTCCAACAGTAACTGGCCAGCTTATACCGAGAGATACCATTTCATTTTGTTTGATCTTATCAATGATACTTTCAACACGAACTGAATCTTGGTACCAATTCCAATCCGAAAAGTTTATTTCTGGCTGGAAAGGATGGTTATTAAGGATTCCGTGCTTTAGGGGGAGTTCGCCAGTGATCATACTGGTGTGAGATGGGTATGTTAATGATGGGAAAACACTAGAGACATTATTACATAAACTGCCGGAAGTTGTAAGTCTGTGTAGATTGGGAAATCGCTCTGAAAAATCAGATCGATTGAAAAGGTCTCCTCGAAGTCCGTCAACAGAAACAAGAATTACTCTAGGATCACTCCAACTTCCTTTGAACCCTCCGCAACTGAAAACAGCAATACTGATCGATAAGATTAATGAATATCTGATCATAATTGGTGACTTGGTAACAGCCCTTGTTCATGTAAATAGAACGATTCTGGGTGTTGGGATTCCCACTTATCAAAGTTATCGTTTTTTACTGCTTCTGTAGCTAAATGGATATTCTTTTCTAGGTTTTCTTTAGAGTTCCATTTTATCATGCCAACAAATCTTCCGGTGTTTTCATCATCAAGCACTGTCCCCTCAATAAATCCTTTAGATCCTTCAGGTGCATTTTTAAATCTCTGCATGGAGTTGATTAATTGATTTTTATATTTGTCTTTTGGATAATGTATTGACATATGCATAAACATGTCTACATCATGCCATAAAAATTATTGACCATATTTGCTGGAGTAAATAAAGGCCAAGAATTGCCACCATCACCCACTTGCCGTATAATATAATCTTATGAAATGGTTTGATAATCTTTCTAAAAGTGGTCATACCAGACGAAAAAGAACGACTGATTTCACCATCAGCACTAGCTGTATATTGCCACAGATGATATCCAAAAACCTTAATCACATTAATTGGATTAACTTTAAAAGACTCACTCGCATACATTGCGGTGTAGTTACTTCGGGTGATTATATAGTCTCCAGCGTCCATCAGGTTCATGAATATGTTTGAAAATACTGCCGAAGGCATCATGCATGGTTCAAGGCCAATTATAATACCATCCTTTTTTAATAGCCGTCGAAACTCTTGAAACAGTATTTTACATGTATCAGAATTAATATGGTGTAAGCACAGGGATATAAACACAACGTCAAACGATTGATCATCGAAAGGGAGACGCTGATCATCCGATGAAATATAGGGAATTACTTGAAATTGGTGTTTTGGGAAAGCGCGCTTAGACTCTGTAACACGACTAATATCTACTTCTACACCCGTATAGTCATCCGGATGAAAGAGGCTTGAATTAGAACCAACCCCGGAACCAAAATCAATTACTTTTTGTCCTTTAGAATATATATCATCTACAAAATCAAATGTGTGATCACCCTGTAATAGCACGACCAGGTGTTTATATACAAATGTTTCTATTTTAAGGAAGAAACTCAATGTAGACATCCTTTATCTAATAGCAGTATCATTTTTTGTATAGAGAAAAAACCCAACCCGCATCAACTTTATTAAGCGGCTGACCCAGATTATTTGCAGCGAACACCTGTTTTTTGTTACGCAGTCCGAGCAGAACACATCCCGTGGGGCAACCAGTCAAAACGGCACCTAATAAGCCGTGTAATACAGGCTGAGCATGATTGACGAACCGTTTTTTTAGTAAGGCCTTATTTTTTTGCATCTTATTAATGAAATCTATATCTTGGAATTCATCGACAGTTTGTCGAAAGTCGCCATCAGGGAAGAATGCCACATTATCATATTTTCCGGTTAGTAATCCGTGTTTAATTGGTGAAAAGAAACAGATTCCCAAGTTATGAGTATCTACATATTCTTTAAGTCCGGAATGAACATAAGTATCATTATACACGTTACGTAATGGCTGTATTACATCGGGATTTGCCCGTTGAATAAATTTCATAATTTTTTTCGAAGACCAGTCAGATAAGCCTATAAACCTTGTTTTTCCTTCATCTTGGAAACGGTGAACCGTTTCCATAGCGTCATCAAAATATTCATCATGTTTTCCAAAATTACAATGGTGCAGATAAAGAAGGTCTACAAAATCTGTGTTTAGATTATTTAAGGATCGTTCCATATTCTGTCTCATGTAACCAGGATGGTACCAGTATTCATGTGGACCCTGATCCCAACCAACTTTTGTCGCTAAAAATATTTGATTTCTTTGTATATCTGGCCACATGGAACCTATGATTTTTTCAGAATAACCATCTCCATAAACATCAGCGGTATCCCAATGATTTATATCCAGCTCATAAGCCCATCTCAGTGCTGCTTTAGAATCGGTGTCTTCTTGTCCAGACCACCCAACAGGAACACCACCAGATGTATTTTTTCCACCATAGGACCATGCACCCAGACTGATGGCAGAAACCTCAGCCCCGGTATGACCGAGAACAACTTTCTTCATTTTCATTCCTTTTATTAAATCTAAAAGTTAGTATGAAGATTGTAAACTCCCCGCGCTATTATGTCAGAAAAATATTTAAAGATTATTGACATTGGTCACTCTAATTATAGATTGGATACTGCTATCTCTTTATTGGAAACAATTGTCAGCCAATGTGTATATGAAAGCAAGACACGCGGGATTAAGATTATTACAGGACATGGCTCAGGGAAATTACGCAATGCGGTACGCGATTGGTGTCTTGAGCAGGAAGGGCGATTTAGAGCCGTGATTTATGGAGAAGAGTATGATATGTTCAATCAAAATGCGGTTGGCATGCGCATCGATTGTGAGCAGCCTAATGATCCAGATTATGGCAGGAAAAACCGTGCCGTTACATATATCTGGCTTTTGTAGGCAGAATTTGAAGTGAATAAAATGTGCAATTTTTCAAGGATTCTTATATTGAGCTATATTGTTCTTATATATAATTGTGCGGGCGTATCTTACACTAAACTAAGCCAGGACAATCCCGAGGCGCTTATAGCTATGCAAGATTCATTGTTGTTACGGCAGAGCAAGTCAGCAAATCTAGTAAACGCCTTAGTGAATGCACATGTCCAAATTGGTATAAGAGCTACTGCTGAACATAATTTTAATAAAGCATCTAACCATTTTCACCAGGCCCTTGAACTCAATAATAAAGATACAACAGCGCAATATAATTTACTGTTAGTTGAAGGTCACATATTGTTAAAGAAAGGAAACAAGAATGGTCTTTGGGATGCTATAGAAAAATATGCTCGCGCTGGATCTCTTCGACAAACTCAGGGCGAACCACATTATTGGATGGCTCAGGCTTATTTAAAACTGGGAGATACAGATTTTGATTTAATTCTGGAATCATATGAGAAAGCCATTAACCTTTCCATGGGTAAAGATCTTTTATCTCAAGCCCAAAAAGACTATAATCATACGCTGGACCGCAAAAAGCAACTGGACACTTTCTGGAAATAAGCAACCATCCTTTCTCTAATATTTTGCATATAATGGCTTATTTCATAATATCTTGACACGTTGGTCATTTATCGGTAAAATTCTAAACCTTCAATGCGGAAAGATATTGAAGGACTTTAGAATCCGAGGTAAAAAATGATATCACAATTCAGCCTGAAAAAGCGTATTGTCTACGCTCTTTCCGTTTTCCTGCTCATAGGACAGCCCTTATTTGCGGCAAAAAAGAATGACCTATCCGGTATTGTGGTAGGTGCCGATGGAGAGCCCGTTAAAAAAGCTATTGTATCTATAATGGTTGACGGGAAGAAAAAGGAAGATAAGACAAATAGGAAGGGAAAGTTCAAGCTTAAAAAGATCCCTGAAGGCGAGTATACAATAAATGTATCTCATGAAGAGCAGGGAACAGCAGAACTCGTGGTTATTATAACCGATGATAAAGATGTAGGAACCATACCTTTATCTACCAAGGCCAAGCCGAAAACCGAACCTAAAGAAACTGCGGCAAAAGTAGTCGAGGTCGCAACCCCCAAACAATCGACAGCAACCGGTGGTGCCAGCAGTGATTTTATTCTCAACGAACTCAACTTTGAGATCAAAAAGCTTACTGCTGAGTTCAAGCACTTAAGCCGGGAAATGGATGATCTAAAAGCATTAAGTAAAATGTGGATTAACCCATTGACCATATATTCCAAAGAGGTTATCCTAAAAAATGGAAGCACAGTTTTTGGAAAGATAGTTTATCAGGATGACAAATCTTTAAAATTAGAAACCCTTGTTGGATATTTAATTATTAAGCGGGATCAAGTTGTCCGAATTATAGATAATGTTGTTACAGATGTTCAGCAGGAATATATCCCTGAACAGATCCGGGAAAGCTATTCACCCCCACCCATGCCTCGATTGACAGTGCCAAGATATACATCCCCCAGTGTATCAGCTAGGGAAGCAGGTCAAAAATTCTCTGCCAATTGCGTTTTAATGGGTAATATTGCGGAAAAGAAAGATACTCAAGGAAATATCCTTTTTAATGGTGAGATAAAAAATATTGGCGGACGCCGGGCTGACTTTGTTAAATTGGATTTTGTGTTCCGAAAAAACTGGAGCGGTGAAACCCGAACACTTACGACTTTTATAAAAGGGTCCTATAATACATTTGATAGTGGAATTGTCTCAGACGCCAGCTTGCTCCCCGGTGCTATGGGCCAGTTTGATCTCTATGTTCCTCAGGATTTTGGTTCGTTCATTGGTTATTCTTATGTGATTGACTGGGAAGAATACCAATAAGTATCGAGGCAACAAACTATGTATAGGTATACTAAACTCTTTTCGCTGCTTATTGCAGTCTCTCTTGTTTGTGGGCAAGAATCCTTATCAGATGTTTTTTTCTTGGATTTAGGAATAGTTATCAAGCCAAAGACCGGAACAGAAACGGTGTCTAGAGCGGTAACACCACCCATTGATGACGCCAATGCAAAGGTCAGTAAAATAGATGGCAGACCGATTTACATGGCTACATCATCTGAAATGCTTGCTTCCCTTGATCGCATCAATGAGCAAATTCGCGTTATTGAAGAATCGCTAAAATCAAAGATCGCATCTCTAGAAAAAAAGAATCGAGACTTAAAAACACAGGTTAGAGACCTGAACCAACGCATGGAATCTGAATTTTCCAATGTTCTGACCGATGAAGAGTCAAACTCTAAACCCCCTATAGAAATTCCTGTCCCGCTTACAACGACAGCATTCTCAACGCCAGCAATTGAAGATCTGCCCATAGAAACAGATTTTAAACATAATAAAGGCAATATTACTGGTGAGCCTGACGGGTTTGATGAGAAGAAATACATAGATGGAGTGATTGCTTATCAGCGTGAAGATTATGAACTCTGTCTGAAAAAGTTTAATCAGCTTCATCTTGACCGATCAAACCGGCGTACAGTGAGCAATATTTTATACTGGATAGCTGATGCTCACCAGCAATTGGGGCAATATGATCAGGCTCTACAATCGCTGGAAAAATTATCGCGTTCAGGATATGAGCAGCAGATGGATGATATGTTGGTCCAAAAAGGCTTAATCTACCAGAAAATAGGTTCAAAAGATAAAGCCCAAAAAGCATTTACTCTGCTTGTGGATTCGTTTCCCGAAAGTGAATATGTTGCCCTCGCCCAACTGGAAATAAATAAGAACATTATTGTAAGATGAATCGCATAATTAAAACATCGTTTCCATTTATAATATTGCTGAATGTTGTTTTTGCATCATCCCGTGTTGTCTATACACGCCCAGGACTGATGATGCGTGTGCCGACATCAAGTATTCAAATGGCGCCCTATATTTTTAGAACTGGTTTCGGTGTGGAATTGCATAATTTTGATCCGGTTAATACAGCAAAAGGTGTTTATTTTGATATGGAACTGGGGCGCGGATTTGCCGCTGGATTTTCAGCGGTGCAGGGAGGAGACACCACATCTTTAGAATTATTGCCAGAATCACAATATGTACCCCAGATAGAATTTGGGTTTCATTTCCAGCAGAGACTTTTTACATATAACGACATATCCCTTTCGGCGGGCTTACAGGATGTTGTTTTTCAGAATAATCAGGATGTTGAGCAGATTTTAAGCTTAAACACAGATTTATTATCTTTTTTCCTGGTTTTGGCCAGTGAAAAAGATCTTGGGGATTATAAAATGAATACCTATATGGGCTTTGGGAGTGGTGGCCTGGGTCCCATGGACAGCATAAAAGTTGTAACCGATACAACACAGCAGGGCAATGGTGGTGTCTTTGTTGGTTTTCTATTAAAAACGCCCTATTTCGCAAGAACGGGCGGAATGGATATTGTGGGTGAATTCGACGGAACAGGTGTCAATGTGGGACTCCGCATCCCCCTTACCTCGGATTACCGCCTGAACCTAGGGTTCACCCACATAGAAAGATTGCCGGATTGGGAATCGCGCTATTGGCTGGGCCATCCGGCATTCTCCCTGGGTTTGGACATGGCTGTCCCGCGTCTTCCATCAGCGCGGGTTCCGGAAGTTGGTCCATCGGGTCGACCATTAGCACCGGGAATGCCCGTACCGGAAGGCTATGAGACTGTTCCTATGTATAGGGACTCTACCATCGCCATGGCGGATTTTGCGGTCAGATCACTTCGGGACTCCATATCTATGATGGATAATGAAATGCGCAATCTCATGGTTCAACTATCAGCCATAGAGCAAGAAACAAAATTTCTTGATGACTCGCTTAAGGTGTTAAAATTAGATCAAAATGTTTCAGATAAGAACATGAATGAAGCTATGCGGCACTTATCCCGCAGTCTCCGCTATTTTTATGCCGGGGATTTCAGAGAATCTTTAAAAGAGGTAGATTTAGCATTGGAATTGCAGCCCGACCTAGCCCTTGCGTATGCTAGGCGGGGCTCTATATATTACAAACTTGGCGATGTGCAGCGAGCAACTATCAATTGGAACCTGGCTCTCCGTTTAGACCCAGAGTATGATGATGTGCGCAATATTTTGAAAGCGCTTCACGAAAATCGCCTGAAAACAGCTAGTCTGTTCGAGGAGTAGTTTTATGGATATTGCATTAATTATTGGTGTTATTCTTGGTATGAGTGCTATGATTGGCAGTATTGCCTATGCTCTTTTTGTAGAAGGTTCGGCAGGCGGATTCGGCGATTTTCTATCTGCACCAAGTTTTGGGATTGTTTTTGGAGGTATGATTGCATCTATTTTCGTAGCATTTCCCATGCCTCATGTTGTAGCGCTGGGGAAAGCTATTGGTGCTGTACTTAAACCTGCTGATGATAAAATGGGGCCATTAGTTGATGAAGCTGTCGATGTTGCAGACGTTGGCCGTAAGGGAGCTGCAGATCTAGAAAAAGCAGTGGACGGCATTGGGAATTATTTCTTTAAGGACGGTGTCCAAATGGTTGTTGATGGTTATTCCCTTGAAGAATTAACGGAGATTATGGAAACAAGAATTGAATACCGCGAAAAAAGAGAAGGTGTTCAAAAATCTATGTTAAAGTCTATGGGAGATCTGGCACCGGCCTGGGGCATGGTTGGGACACTGATTGGTCTGGTACTTATGTTAGCAGGATTTGGTGGTGAAGGCGGAGCAGACAACCTAGGCGGCGGTATGGCGGCAGCACTCATTACCACACTATATGGAGCTGTTTTTGCAAATTTATTTTTCTTACCTATGTCGGAGAAGATGGGCAATAAAACAACCGCGACATCAATGTCAGCCGCATTACTGGTTGAAGCAGCCAGATTGATTCATCAGCGTAAGCATCCACTGATAGTTCGTGAGAAACTGAACTCATTCATTCCGCCCGGAGAGTGGAAATCGGAGTAGTCTAAATGGCATCACCAGAGTTTAAAAAAGGATATAAAAAGGGTTTCGCTGCTGGCGCAGATTCTGTTGAGGAAGGCCTACCAGGCTGGTTTGGTACCTTTGCTGATATGATGACACTACTCTTTGCATTTTTTGTGCTTTTAGCAGCTATTTCAACTATGGATCCCGTGAAACTGCAGGAAATGGCAAACTCTGAAGGGAAATCACTCGGGAGTAAAATAAAAGCTTCCGGAAAAGCTGAATTAGAAGGAGAGTTTGAGCCTATAAAAAATCTGGCGGCAATGAAAAAAGAAATTGAAGAAACCATTGAAGAAATGAAAAAGGAAAATCCAAAAGGAGACCCTCCCATTGACATACAAACCAGCTCAAAGGGTTTGATCATTAATATTAAGGGTGACTATGCGTTTCCTATAGGGAAAGCAAAAATGAAACCAGAACTTATAACGCTTCTTGATGAAGAAATCATTCCCAAGATTCAGCTTAGTGTATTCCAGATTGAAGTTGCGGGACACTCGGACTCTGATCCCATGCCTAAGAAATGGCGAAAAAACTTTGCAACCAACTGGGAACTGTCTGCCGCGCGAGGTGCTAGTGTTGTCCGATATATGATTGAAAAGGGGGTTCCCGCCCCCAGGCTGCTTGCTGCCGGTTATGGACCCTGGGCTCCAAAAGGTATCGATAGCGTAAGAAAGGCAAACCCAATGTGGAACCCGCTTACCCTTACCTGGGATGAAGCAATCGTTAGTTCGGTACGCGGAATGGAGGGTTTAGTATTGCCAACAGTGTTATCCTTAAATGCTACCGATAAAATGAAATCTCTAAACAGAAGAATTCAAATCACTTTTATTCAACCGCCACACCATGGTAAGGGGCGGTCAGCTACCAGTTACGAAGATTGATGAAAATAAATTTTAAAATGCGGAGTAATAACATACCGAGGAGTTTCACATGAAAATAGGGTTTCAGAAACTTATAAAACAAACGGTGATCCTATCGTTGTTAGGTTTTCTGCTTGGTCAGGGGTCTGGATATTTGGCACAGAAACTTATGGTGGAGAACAATATCCGAGAGCGAGTCAAGGATGCACTTTCAAAGATCGTTGATAATAATAAATATGTGGTCAATGTGGATATAGACCTTGAGATTAGCGATGAGGTAGAGGAACAGATCACTGTACTGGCTCCCCGTGACAAAAAGAAGCCCCCATCTCCACTCGCGCCTTCTGCAAGCTCTCAAGCAGAAAAAGAAGTAAAAGATCTTCAGAAAAGCCTAAAAAGTGAAACAGAATCTGAGAAGACAACTTATTCTATTGGTTTGCCCATTCCCGGCTTTGAAATGGAGTTCACTGAATCTGAAAAAGCTCGGAAAAGAGCAAAGGAACCGGAGCCACCAGTCGTATCAGTAGATACGCAAGAACCCATTGAAGTAACACCTGAGGATACAGAATTCGAAGAGCCCCGTGTAAACAAAGTGTTGTCCCGCACGCGTCCATCCAGAGCTGAGATTAAAAAAATGTATATCAGCCTGATTTTGCAGGAAGGGGCTGCCCCTGAACTGATTGAAAATATTCGTCAGCTGACCATGGCCGCATCCAAGTTTGACCGTAATCGTGGCGATAAACTTACAATCATGACTGCCAGTTTTAAGGAGAAACGCGATCAGCGGTCCGCTGAGCAGATTATGTTGAAGAATATTGCTGAGAAAATTGAGCTTTTAGAAGAAAAACGTGTGTTGGAAGAGTCATCCCAGGATGCAACCTGGAAGCAAGATCTAACCCGTTATCGCGAAGAGGAATCACTTCGCCGCGAGGAAGATCGAAGATTTTTTGAAACCCAGATCGGACAGCTGGAACAACAGGCAAAAGATAGAGCCTATACGCAGGAGAAGAAAG
>JYMV01023762.1_pt1 | contig 18620 bp, 18 predicted proteins | sample 338911 | NCBI WGS metagenome assembly JYMV01 (sample SAMN03354496, study PRJNA234377) | hydrothermal vent metagenome | biome: Deep sea; feature: Hydrothermal plumes at the Eastern Lau Spreading Center, Western Pacific Ocean; material: Seawater | place: Tonga | collected 2009 | depth 2000 m m
CGTCGAAAGTTTGTACACGTTCTCGCTGAGCGTAAAGAACGCTTTGAAAACAAAGAATAACGATTAGAAATATGTATCTAAAATTCATTTTAGAAATAAAACAAAAAACGCTCCAATTTCTTGAAGCGTTTTCTTTGAATAATTGAAGCAAAATTACTTTTGCATATTTTTAGCTTCGATACTTAAAGTCGCATGAGGTTTTTAAAATTGAAGTCGAAACTAAAACTTCCGCAAAAAATATTCAACTATTTACCATTTCTGAAGGCGAATATTTTAACGATATCGCCCTTTCGGTAGAACGCGATCTTAACCATTTGCAAATCACTTCAACCTACAAAGAAATTTTAACGAGTGGTTACGATAAATTAAGTGCGCATAAAGTGTATGCTGTGAATTTGAAATTGATCATTCCGGAAAGTTTGCAACTCACCATTATTTCTAACATCGCCAATGTGCAAGCCAAAGGAATTTTTAATTTTTTTGAAGCTGAATTAAAATCGGGGGCTTGCCAACTTACTTCATTTACAGGAAAAGCTTTAGTCAATACCTTTACGGGAGATGTTTCTATACAAACTACCCAAGCTAAAGTTACAGCGTCAAGCAATCACGGTAAGGTTGAAATTGATCACGAACTTGATTTTGGTAAGTTAATTGAAGTGAAATCGATTTATGGAAGTATTCTGGTTACGAAAACTCAATAAAAAATGTATTTTTACCGCCAAAAGCAATGTAAATGTCGTTAAAGAAAGCTACACTTTTTATCATATTGATCCTTCTTATCGATCAAATTTCAAAAATCTATATTAAAACACATTTTGTTTTAGGTGAAGAAGTTAAGGTTTTTGACTGGTTTAGAATTTTATTTGTAGAAAATGAAGGAATGGCTTGGGGAGCCAAAATTCCTGGGCAATACGGTAAATTAATTCTTACCCTTTTTAGATTAGTGGCCATTTGTGGTATTGGTTATTGGTTGTGGGATTCGGTTAGAAAAAAAGGTTCGGCTATTTTGGTTTCGGCAGTTGCTTTAATTTTTGCCGGAGCTTTTGGTAATATTATCGACTCGGTTTTCTACGGAATTTTATTTGACGATAGTCACGGCCAATTGGCGACTTTCTTACCGGAAGCCGGTGGTTACGGTACGTTATTTCACGGTAAAGTAGTCGATATGCTTTACTTCCCGCTTTGGAGTGGTTACCTGCCAGATTGGATTCCTGGTTGGGGCGGACAGTATTTTACGTTTTTTGAACCTGTATTTAATATTGCCGATTCTGCAATTACTGTTGGAGTAGCGCTATTAATCATTTTTAATAAAAAAGCATTTCCGAAGGAATAAACATATAATTAGTTAGAAATATCAATAAAGCCTGAAATTAATATCGTTTAATTTCAGGCTTTATTGATTTAAAGAGGCTTAATTAAGCTTTCCACTCAAATTTTTCAAAAGCCTTATCTATTGGTGTATTAGCGATGTGATTTGTGTAATTACTAATTACTTTTTGAGAAAGTGCTAATACAATCTCTAAAAGCTGACGCTGTGTAAAACCGGCATTATAGAATTTTGCCGTTTCATCTTCAGAAATGTTACCTCTTTGCTTGGTTAAAGCTAAAGTGGTTTCGTGTAATACTTGTAGCTTATCTGTTGGTAATTTAGATTTATTTCTCAGTGCTTCTGTTATTTCGTCGTCTACCTTCATAGCTTTCGCAATCGCAGTATGAGCAGGAACGCAATAATGACATTCGTGTTCTACGTTAATTGTTTGCCAAACTACTGTGATTTCATCTTTATTAAATGAAGAATCTAAAAACAAGGCGTGCAGCTCTTGATAAGCTTTTAATAAACCTGGAGCTTCTGCTAAAACTCCATGAAGATTTGGTATATAACCAAAGCTATTCTCAGAGTTTTCTAACAATTTTTTGCTCTCGTCTATAGCAGTCTCTTTGTCGTGAATTTCAAATTTTTTAGTACTCATAGATTTCAATTTTTAATTAAATATTTAACTAAACAATCGTTTAGTTTTCTTTTAAATTTTTTTAGGTATTAAAGTTTTTTAAAAACACCTTCAATATAATTATCTAGTTGTTTTGCAGAAAAAACTTTGGTGGCTGAAGAAAGACCGTACATACTAATGATAAGGTAATCTGCTTTCTGCTCAATATTAGTTAGTTCTATGTTATTTTCTCGCTTTAACTGAATTTTGAATTGTTCTTTTACCTCATTCGTAAATTTTATAACTAAATCTGCAATTTTACTTTCATTAATACTATTAACCTCATTTGCTGTATTAACTACTAAGCAGCCTTTTCCAAAATTATCCTCTTTGGTAAACTTTATAAAATCGTAAAAAAATTGCTTTATGCCGGCTATACCTTGAGACTCTTTATTCAATTTGATAAATAGCTTGTTTAGTTTTTGCTTATAGCAGGCTAAGCTTTTTACGAATACACCATTCTTATTCTGAAAACTGGCATAAATAGAAAATTTATTAATGCCCATTTGTTTTTCTAGCATTTGCATTGAAGTAGAGGTGTAGCCATTTTTCCAAAACAAATGCATGGCTTTTTCTATTACTTCATTTTCGTTATATTTCTTCGTTCTGGGCATATAATTAATTGTTAGTGCAAAACTAACCAGTTGGTTAGTTTTGAAAAAAGTTTTAACGAAAATTTAAAATTTGTAAACACTAATTGGAGTGACGCAAAAATCTAACGGAATATCATTCGCGTTGGTATCTTCAATCGTTGTTGTTGCTTCAAAAAATGATAAGCCAACTTTAATAACATCCTCTCTGCATTCGTTTAAAAAGCGATCGTAAAAGCCTTTTCCGTAGCCGATTCTATTTCCTTTTTCATCAAAAGCCAATAACGGAATAAAAACTACATCGAGCTGCGTTGCCGGTATTTCGATCCCATTTACCGGTTCTGGGATTCCCCATTTGTTAATCTTTAGCGGCGTTGCATCGGTTAATAAAAAATGCTTCATCGTCAGTGCTTCAAACTCACTTTTAGAAACCACGATATTCTTGTCTTTACCATTCAGAATATGAAGTAGGTATTCTATGTTGATTTCTTTTAAACGTTCGATGGAAAGAAATAAGTGAAAAAACGAATGTTCCCAAAGTTGAAGTTGCAAGACTTGGTTGGCAATAGCTAAACTTTTCTCATCAATTTCAGCTAAAGAAAGCGCTTCTCTTTTCTTTTTAAAAGCAATGCGAAGGTCTTTTTTAAGCATTATTTTTCTTTTGAAATATGAAAAATCGCATCACCTTGATAAACGATAGGAGATTGGTTAACATTAATAATGTAACCGGTTTGGGTAGCTTTTACCTTGTGGCGAAAACTTCCGTAAGGATCGGTTAAAATGGCAATATATTCACCTTTTTCTACCTTTTTACCAATCGGAATTTTAACGTGTAGAAGTCCGCTGTATTTGGCGCGCATCCAGGTACTATCTTCGATAATGATAGAAGTGTGATTAGCTTTCGGCACGCTAAAATCTTCTCGTAACATTCCTAAATGAGAAAGTACACGTTGAATACCTTCAACCCCAATTTTAGCGATCTCTTTATTACTGTCTGAAGATTTTCCGCCTTCAAATAATAAGACCGGTTTGCCTAACTTCATACAAGACTTGCGGTAAGATTTCGAAATGGTTTTGGAGTAAACAATAAACGGGGCATTAAAAATATGCGCTAAGTTTAGAAGTTCTTCGTCTCCTTTATCGATCCTAATTTGTGCAGCGTTAAATCTACTCGAACCACCGGTATGAAAATCTAAACAATAGTCGGCTATCGGTAAGATCTCTTCGGTAAATTGGTAGGCTACTTTACTTGCTAAAGGTCCAGTTTTAGAACCTGGAAACATACGATTAAGATCACGCCCATCAGGAAATTCACGTTGCATATTTAAGAAACCAAAAACATTCACCACAGGAATACAAATAATGGTTCCTTTGGCAGGTTTATTCATTCCTTTGGCGATGGTTTGGCGAACGATCTCGACGCCATTAATTTCATCACCGTGAATACCACCGGTAATTAAAACCACCGGTCCCGGTTTTGTAGAACGCTCTACAATAATAGGAACTTCTACTGTAGTTTGCGTGTATAATTTTGCCGTATTAAAGTTGATTTTTGCACTTTGTCCCGGCTTAATTTTTCGATTTAAAAGCGTGAGAATATTATTTTCGTCTATGCTAGCCATAGCTTAAACGTGTTTTTCGATGTATCTAATAATTGTTTTAGCGATGTCTTTTCCGGTAGCTTTTTCGATACCTTCTAATCCCGGTGAAGAGTTCACTTCTAGAATTAATGGTCCGCGTGCACTTTGTAAAAGATCTACTCCGGCAACGCCAAGACCCATCGATTTTGCTGCTTTTACAGCTGCAATTTCTTCTTCATCGGTAAGTTGAATCACTTCTGCAGAACCACCACGGTGTAAATTAGAGCGAAATTCTCCTTCTTTTCCTTGTCGCTTCATCGCTCCAACCACATGACCATCAACTACAAATGCACGAATATCGGCTCCTTTTGCTTCTTTAATAAATTCTTGTACGATCACACGAGCTTGTAAACCATTAAAAGCTTCGATAACCGATTGAGCCGCATTTTTTGTTTCAGCTAACACCACACCTAAACCTTGTGTTCCTTCTAATAATTTAATCACTAATGGTGTGCCGCCAACTTGTTTAATAACGCCTTCAACGTCTCTAGAATAGTTGGTGAAAACCGTTTTTGGTAAGCCAATTCTTGCGCGAGAAAGTACTTGTAAGCTTCTTAATTTATCTCGGCTACGTACCAAAGCTTCAGAATCTGTAGTGGTAAAAGCTCCCATCATTTCAAACTGACGAACAACAGCAGTCCCATAAAATGTTACCGAAGAACCAATTCTTGGGATAATTGCATCTACATTTTCGATGTATGCTCCTTTGTAATAAACATTGGGTTTTCTTTTTTCAATAACAATATCGCATTTTAAAGGATCGATCACTTCAACTTCGTGCTTGCGTTTTTTAGCAGCTTCTACAAGACGTTGCGTAGAATAGAGCTTAGGATTTCTAGATAAAATTTTAATGTTCATAATTTATTATTCTTGTACGTTGAAGGATATATCTTTTAATTGCGGGTCTACGATAAATTTACCATTTAAAAACTTTCTACCAATAAGAACGGGAAATTTCATTTCTTTTCGGTCGCTCAAAGAAAGTGATATTTTATAAACTTTCCCGAAAATTTTTAGGGTAGATTTTATCTCGTAACGTTTTTGAGCAATACCGTTACTGCTTCTTACTTTTATGGTATTAAAATCCTTAAAAACTAGAGGTTTATGATCATAGTCGGGATGTTCTTTGTCTAAAAAGTTGCAATAAAGAACACCATTTTCTTCGTGAATATCTTCACAATGTATAGATGAAGTATATGCGCCGGTATCTATTTTAATAGCAATTTCATTAAGCCCAAGTTCGGGGAAGTCGGCTTTATCGACCCTTCCGATAGTTTTTTTAGATTTATTCGTCATGTTAACAAAACTAAGCAATTTTAGACGGAAGCTTTTTTAATTTTATGTAAAAAAAGCAAGAATACATTTTTTCAAGAATAAAGGCTTAAGAGTTATTTGTAGCAAAAAAACATCGATTATCTTTGAAGTATGGATACACCTTCTGTAGAAATTCAAATTAAAACCCTGCCCAATAGTCCGGGTGTTTACCAATATTTCGATAAAAACGAAAAGATTTTATACGTAGGAAAAGCGAAAAATCTAAAGAAACGCGTTTCTTCTTACTTTAATAAAAAGCACGACAGTCATCGTATTGGCGTCATGGTTAAAAAGATTAAAACCATAAAGCATATTGTGGTGAATTCTGAAACCGATGCGTTGCTGTTAGAAAACAACCTGATCAAAAAATATCAGCCACGTTTTAACGTGATGCTGAAAGATGATAAAACTTACCCTTGGATCTGTATTAAAAATGAACGTTTTCCGCGAGTATTTCCTACCAGAAGAATTGTAAAAGATGGAAGCGAATATTATGGACCTTACACGAGTTTTAAAACCGTAAACACCTTGCTCGATCTTATTAAAGGATTATATAAATTAAGAACGTGTAATTATGATCTTTCTGAAGAAAAAATTCAGGAAGGAAAATATAAAGTCTGTTTAGAATATCACTTAGGAAATTGTAAAGGTCCGTGCGAAGGCAATCAATTAGAAGTTGAGTACAGTAAAAATATTGAACACATTCGGCAAATTGTAAAAGGAAATTTTAAAGATTCTTTACAGCAGTTTCGCGAACAAATGAAAATGCACGCCGAACAAATGGAGTTTGAAGATGCGCAGCGGATTAAAGAAAAGATTGAAGTTTTAGAGAAATACCAAAGCAAATCGACTGTAGTAAATCCTAAAATAAATAATGTAGATGTGTTTACCATTACCAGTGACGAAGGTTATGGTTATGTAAATTTTCTTCAGCTTTCTCACGGAAGTATTATTCGTTCACACACGATCGAGATGAAGAAAAAACTCGATGAGACCGATCGCGAGTTACTCGAATTAGGAATTACCGAAATTAGACAACGTTTCAACTCTACTTCCAAAGAAATATTTGTACCTTTTAAAGTAGAAGTAGGAGAAGACATAAAGGTAACCTTACCGAAACTTGGAGATAAAAAAGCAATTGTAGATTTGTCGTTACGTAATGCTAAATATTTTAGACAAGAGCGTTTTAAGCAAATGAAAATTGTAGATCCCGATCGTCACGTAAACCGTTTAATGGCGCAAATGAAAAAAGATTTACGCCTTTCGGTAGAACCAAGACATATAGAATGTTTCGATAACTCGAATATTCAAGGGACCAATCCTGTGGCGGCTTGTGTGGTGTTCAAGAACGGAAAAGCCAGTAAGAAAGATTATCGTAAATTCAACATCAAAACGGTAGAAGGACCAGACGATTTTGCTTCGATGGAAGAAGTTGTGTTCAGGCGTTACCGCAGGTTATTGGCCGAAGAGCAACCCTTGCCGCAACTTATTATTATCGACGGTGGTAAAGGTCAACTTTCTTCTGCAGTAAAAGCTCTCGAAGCTTTAGATTTACGCGGTAAAATTGCGATTATTGGGATTGCGAAAAGATTAGAAGAATTGTTTTATCCGGGAGATTCGATTCCGTTATACTTAGATAAACGCTCAGAAACGTTAAAGATCATTCAGCAATTACGAAACGAAGCGCATAGATTCGGGATCACTTTTCATCGTAATAAAAGAAGTAATGCTGCGTTAGGTACAGAGTTAGAAAGTATTCCGGGTATTGGAGAAAAAACCGCTGTCGAGTTGCTTAAACATTTTCGATCGGTAAAAAGAATACAAACCGCAGAGAAAAAAGAAATTGTAGAAATAATCGGGAATGCCAAAGGCACGTTGATCTATAATCACTATCACGCTAAAGATTAAAATGAAAAATATTTTCGGGCTCATACTATTTTTTTGTTCGTTTGCCATTTTTGGTCAAGCGCAAGAACAGCCTGAAGATTTAAAAGTAGGTTTGGTGCTAAGTGGTGGTGGAGCGAAAGGTTTGGCGCATATTGGAGCATTAAAAGTAATTGAAGAAGCCGGCGTGCGTATCGATTATATTGGTGGTACAAGTATGGGCGCAATCATTGGTTCGCTTTACGCTTCAGGATATTCTGCCAAGCAGTTAGATTCTATTTTTAAAGCCACAAATTTTAATGCCTTAATTCAAGATGATCTGCCAAGAGGAGTAAAATCTTTTTACGAACGAGAAGATTCTGAGCGTTATGCGGTAACGTTGCCTTTTGATCATTTTAAAATTGGTTTTCCTTCAGGTTTATCAAAAGGTCAAAATATATATAATTTAATGGCCTATTTAATGTCCCCGGTAGAAGAGATCGAAGATTTTAGTGAGTTACCAATTCCTTTTTTCTGTATGGGGACCAATATCGAAACAGGAGAAGAGGTGTTGCTAGATCGCGGTTCGTTACCACAAGCAGTTTCAGCAAGTGGAGCAATCCCGTCGTTATTTAGCCCTGTTGAAATTAACGGGAAATTAATTTCTGATGGAGGAATTACCAATAACTATCCCATTGAAGAGTTGAAAAAACGCGGAGTAGATTTTATTATCGGGGTCGATGTGCAAGATAGTTTGGTGAACAGAAAAAAACTGAAATCTGCATTTGAGATTATGACACAAGTCAATAATTTTCGAACGATCAAAGACATGAAGAATAAGCGGAGTAAAACCGATCTTTACATACAACCCGATATTCGAGAATTTACTATTTTATCTTTTGAAGAAGGAGATGCGATCATTGAGCAAGGTAAAATTAAAGCAGAAGAGTTTAAGGCAGATTTAGAGCAACTGGCAAAACTGCAAAATATTTCCGTAGAAAGAATACATCGAAATATTCAGCTATCAGATTCTATTCATATTGCAGATATTCATATTTCAGGAAATAGTAATTACCCAAGAAATTATATTCGAGGTAAATTAAAAATAGATACCGATACAAAAATCTCTTATCGAGATTTAGGCAGAGCAATTAATAATCTTTCTGCTACCGGAAACTTTAAACGTATTGAGTACGAGTTATTAAAAGTGAGCGCCAATAAGCAAGATCTAAACCTTATTGTAACAGAAAACAGCAATAATACAAGTTTACGGTTGGCGCTGCATTATGATGAATTATACCGTAGTGCGGCTTTATTAAATTTAACACGTAAAAGCTTATTGCTTAAAAACGACATTATTTCTTTAGACTTTATCGCCGGAGATAATTTTAGATACGATGCGCGCTATTATGTAGATAAAGGAAGTTATTGGAGTATAGGCTTAAATTCTAGATTCGATCAATTTGGTAAAAATGTGCCTTATAGCTTTATCGAAAATAATTTTGATCTAGGAGATTATAATATTAATCAAGTAGATATAGATTATAGAGATTTTACCAATCAAATCTATGCAGAAACTTTCTTTTTAAAATCTTTTAAGCTTGGTTTAGGGGGCGAGCACAAATACACTCAATTAGAAACCGAAACCATTATCGAAAGTGATAATAACCAAGAGATCCCGTTTACTATTTTAGAAGAAAGTAATTTGTTTAGTGCATTTGGGTATTTAGAATACGATAAGTACGATAATGCCTATTTCCCGTGTAAAGGTTTGCGGTTTATGGGAGACTTTCATGCTTATGTATTAGAGTCGAAAGCGAGTTACGACTTTACTCCGTTTTACATCGCGAGAGGTTATATAGGTTATGCTTTTTCACCTTTTAAAAATGTTTCGTTTCGTTTACAATCTGAAACAGGATTTAGAGTCGGAGAAACAGAAATGAATGCCTTAGACTTTTATCTTGGCGGTTACGGTAATCACTTGGTTAATAATTTAGTGCCGTTTTACGGTTACGATTTTTTGAGTATTTCTGGCGATAGTTATATTAAAAGTTTAGTTGAAGTAGATTTTGAGCCGTTCGATAAAAACCATCTCATATTGGGTTATAATTTTGCCAATGTTGAAAACGACCTTTACTCGACCGGTAATTTTTTCTCTACACCAGATTATACAGGTTTTGCTTTAGGCTATGGATTAGAAACCTTTTTAGGTCCAATCGAGTTGAAATATTCTTATTCTCCGGAAAGAGCAGAAAGTGAATGGTTTTTTAATCTAGGATTTTGGTTTTAAATGCTGAAGTTTCGCTACACATATTTCATGCTTTTTATGGGCTTCTTTTTAGCTGAAGTTGCCATCGAGCGCTATTTTCATGTCGGATTTATACGTGGTGTTTTTGGCGATTACCTTATCATTTTTGTGATCTATTGCTTTTTACTTTCTTTTTTGAAGCTTAAAAAATTCTACGTTGCGATCGCAGTTTTAATTTTAGCGTATACTATTGAAATCGCACAATACCTAAATATTTTAGCTTTGCTGAAGGTGAATAAATCAAGATCGACCGATATGTTGGTAGGTTCTTCTTTCGATTGGCGAGATATGGCAGCTTATACCTTAGGTTTTCTCACCATTTTAGGAGTAGAAAAATTACTTCAGAAGAAAAACACATGAAATTCTCCTTCTGAAGTATGCTGTTGTTTATGCAAATTGCGGCTGTAAATTCATCGCCTCTGCAATTAATTGAAACGATTTTAAACGAAGTTGCTTATCGTAACTCATCGTGGTGATCACTAATTCATCTACATCATAAGTTTCAGCGAGCTCTTCTAGCTCTGCTTTTACTTGATCTTGCGTACCAGAAATGATTCGATTACTGTTGGCTTCTAAGCGTTGTTGTTCGTAAGCAGAAAATTTATATTGTTCAACTTCTTTAAAAGGTGGGCGTTTTCCAAAATTTCCTTTTTCAAATTGTACCAGCGTATAATCCATGTACTTTCTCATATTGCTTGCGATTTGCGGAGTTTCGCCACACATCACGAAAGAAGAAAGTAAAACCTTAGGTTCTTGTAAACTTTCTGAAGGCTGAAAATTATCGCGATAAATTTTTACGATCTCCGGCGGTACATTGCCATTAATAAATTTAGCAATGGCCAGACCAAGTCCTTTTTCGGCAGCAATTTTTGCGCTTCCACCGCTTGAGCTTAAAATCCATTGCGCAGGAACGCTTTCAGCTTGCGGTATGGCATAAATTCTTCCGCTTTCGGTGGCAGCGGTATCTCTAAAAAAATGTTGTAAATGGTCGATCTGTTTTAAATAATCTTCTTCTTTAAAAGTGTTGGACGGGTTGAGCAACATTGCACTCACGCGATCGCCGCCGGGAGCGCGACCCATTCCCATTTCTATTCTTCCGGGAAAAAGAGCTTCGAGCATTCTAAAATTTTCGGCCATTTTAAAAGCGCTGTGGTTAGGGAGCATAATGCCGCCGCTACCAATTTTAATATGCTTCGTTTCATCGGCTAATTTTACCATCAAAACTTCAGGAGCAGAACCTGCAATAGAAGGGGAATTATGATGTTCTGAAACCCAAAAGCGATTGTAACCTAAATCTTCAGCAAGTTTTACCGTTTCAATAGTTTCTAATAAAGCTTCGCGAGCGGTGGCACCGTGCCGAACAATAGATTGATCGAGAATGCCTACTTTTATATCTTTCATAAGTTTTTTTTGAGGTTGAAAATGAAATGTTGAGGTGAAATTTCATTTCTAATATATTTCATAGGTTTAATCGAAATAAAGCGGATTTCATTACAAATTTCGGAAGGTATTTATAGAAATCTCTCGTGATTTTAAGTATTCATAAAATTCAGCAACAAGAAATTCAAACGTTTGAGAAAAACAGAAAAAAATTGCGATATTTGTAAAAATCAGAATTGAATTATGCCATTTTATCATAAATTAGGGAAGATACCTCATAAGCGCCATACTATTTTTAAAAAGCCTGATGGTAGCTTATATTACGAGCAGTTGTTCGGGACGATTGGCTTCGACGGAATGTCGTCTAACCTCTATCACGAACATCGACCAACGCAAGTAAAAGATATAAAAGGAAGTTATAATGTAGCGCCTAAAATTGCAGTAGAAAATAACATTAAATCTTACCGATTTAAAGGATTTCAAGTCGTGCCGGCGCCCGATTATTTAGAGAGTCGAAAGGCAGTGTTAACCAATCAAGACTGTACGATTATTTTAGCTTCACCACAAAATGCTACGCAAGACTATTTTTATAAAAATGCCGATTGTGATGAGCTTATTTTTATTCATAAAGGTAGTGGTAAGTTAAGAACGCACTTAGGGAATTTAGATTTTAAGTACGGAGATTATTTATTAATTCCGCGCGGTACGATTTATAAGCTCGATTTTGACGATGAGAATAATCGCTTGTTTATTGTGGAATCGCATCGACCTATTTACACCCCTAAAAGATATAGAAATCATTTTGGTCAGTTATTAGAGCATTCGCCATTTTGTGAGCGCGATCTTCGCCAACCTTATGAGTTAGAAACCAACGATGAGAAAGGTGATTTTTTAATCAAGATCAAAAAGAATAATGAGATTTTCGATACTGTTTATGCAACACATCCTTTCGATGTGGTAGGTTACGATGGTTATAATTATCCGTATGCATTTTCGATTCACGATTTTGAACCCATTACCGGAAGAATACATCAGCCGCCACCGGTGCATCAAACTTTTGAAACCGACGCGTTCGTAGTTTGTTCATTCTGTCCGCGTTTGTACGATTATCATCCAGAAAGTATCCCGGCGCCTTACAGTCACAGTAATATCGATAGTGATGAGGTGTTGTATTATGTAGATGGCGATTTTATGAGTAGAAACGATATTGAAGCCGGTCATATTTCATTGCATCCGGCAGGAATACCGCACGGGCCGCATCCGGGAGCTGTAGAACGAAGCATCGGGCAAACAGAAACCGAAGAATTAGCCGTAATGGTCGATACGTTTAGACCTCTAAAAGTTACGGAAGAAGGAATGAAAATAGCCGATGGAACTTATTACCAATCGTGGTTAGATCATAAAGACGAATAATATTCAATGAATCAAAATAGACTTCCTGCAGATTCGTCTGCAATGACGCTAGGTATTATTGCTGTTGTTATCACCGTAGCCGGTTGCTGTTGTGGTTTGTTAGCATATGTTTCATTAATATTAAGTATTGTCGGATTAATTTCAGCAAATAAAAGTATAAAGCTCTATGAGTTTGAGCCTGAAAATTATTCACCATATAGTTATAATAATGTAAAAAATGCAAAGATCTTAAACATTGTTACCATCGTGGTGAGCGGTTTAATATCATTGTTTTATACAGTCTATTATTTGTTTTATGGCGCACTTTTATCGACGATGCTGTTTGGTTTGTGGGAAAATTACGATGAAATAGAAAAGTATAATGACGCTTGGGAAGAAGATTCTATTTATTACGATGAATCTTACGATTATGAAGTTGAAGAATACAACGAAGCAGAAACTTTAGAAGATACGTTAGTTTTAGACTCGTTAGAATTTTAATTTAAAAACCCTTAAAACTTTGAAATATGAGTAAAGATATAAAGAATGTAGACTACGGTCTAGAAAAAATATTTGAAGGAGCAGAAGATTTTTTACCTCTTTTAGGAACCGATTTTGTTGAATTTTATGTAGGTAACGCCAAGCAAGCTGCCCATTTTTATAAAACAGCATTTGGTTTTCAATCCTATGCTTATAAAGGTTTAGAAACCGGAAGCAAAGAAACTGTTTCTTATGTGTTGAAGCAAGACAAGATCAGGCTAGTGTTAACTACGCCGTTAAACTCAAAACACCCAATTAACGAGCATATTGTAAAGCACGGCGATGGAGTGAAAGTAGTAGCGCTTTGGGTTGAAGACGCGAAAAGCGCTTGGGAAGAAACCACTGCACGTGGCGCAAAATCGTTTATGGAGCCTACTGTAGAAAAAGACGAACACGGTGAAGTCGTGCGATCTGGAATTTACACTTATGGTGAAACCGTACATATGTTTGTAGAGCGTAAAAACTATAATGGTAAATTTTTACCGGGATTCGTAGAATGGAATTCAGATTACAATCCGGAGCCGGTTGGTTTAAAATATATCGACCATATGGTTGGTAACGTAGGTTGGGGAGAGATGAATACTTGGGTAAAATGGTACGAAGATGTGATGGGCTTTGTAAATTTCTTGAGTTTCGATGATAAACAAATTCATACCGATTATTCAGCATTAATGAGTAAAGTAATGAGTAACGGGAATGGTAGAATTAAATTCCCGATCAACGAACCTGCTGAAGGAGTTAAAAAATCTCAGATCGAAGAATATTTAGATTTTTATGAAGGTCCAGGCGTGCAACACATTGCAGTAGCGACAGACGATATTATTTCTACGGTAGCAGATTTAAGAGCTCGCGGGATTGAGTTTTTATCTACTCCTCCGGAAACCTATTATCAAGCCGTACCAAAAAGATTGGCAGAACACGATCACGAATTAAGAGAAGATATAGAAAAACTAAAGAGCCTTGGGATCATGATCGATGCCGACGAAGAAGGTTATTTACTGCAAATTTTTACCAAACCGGTAGAAGACAGACCAACACTTTTCTTCGAGATTATTCAGCGAATGGGTGCTAGAGGCTTTGGAGCAGGTAACTTTAAAGCACTTTTTGAGGCTATAGAAAGAGAGCAAGGCTTGCGAGGAACGCTGTAAATTTGAAAAAAATATAAAGAATTCTTAGCTAAAACTAAAAAACAGTAATTATTTGCATTGTAAATAGTTAAATATGAAATTGCTGTTGCGGGAAATGTATAACTGTTATACTTTTGCCCAGCATTTTTGGAGTGGTTACCAAGAATGCTTTGAGAAAGATTTTTTTTCATAAATTTAAGTTTTAGTTGGTTAATAAGGACAAGCTCTATCAATTTCTTGATAGGGCTTTTTCTTTTTTGATACCTTTGGAATAGTATTTGAAATTGAAACTGTAAATCACACAATAACTTAATCTTACGATATGAAAAAAATAGTTGGTCTTATACTTTTAGCGGTCTTCGTTAACTTTTCTGTAAAAGCACAGGAAGATTCTTATCGTGCAGGAGAGTGGTTCAAATTTAGAATTCATTATGGTTGGTTCAACGCCAGCTACGCTACTTTAGAAGTGAAGGAAGAAACTTATGATCAAAAAGAAGTTTTTCACGTGGTCGGTAAAGGTAAATCTACCGGTCTGCTTGATATGTTTTTTGAAGTAGACGATAATTATGAAACTTATATCGATAAGACTAATAACCTTCCTGTAAAATTTGTTCGTGATATTAATGAAGGCGGTCACACAAAGAATAGGATCATTTATTTCGACCAGTCTGCAAATCAAGCCAAGTTAAAGGACCTAAAGCACAACAAGGAAGAAACCTTTCAGACCAAAGCAAATGTTCAAGATATGCTTTCGGTGTTTTATTTTCTTCGGAATAAAATTGATCACGAAAATCTAAAAAAAGGTGACGAAATTTATGTTGATCTATTTTTTGATGATGAAAACTATAAATTCAAAACTGTTTTTTTAGGAAGAGAAGTTTTGAAAACCAAATTCGGAAAAATAAGAGCTCTTAAGTTTAGGCCTTATGTTCAGGCCGATCGAATTTTTAAGGAAGAAGAAAGTCTAACTTTTTGGGTAAGTGACGATAAAAATAAAATTCCTCTTAAAATTAAAGCAGATCTAGCCGTTGGTTCTTTAGATGCCGATTTAGAAGCTTTTAAGGGGTTGAAGAATTCTTTTCAGGTGATCGTAGATTAATCGTAAAAGTCTGTAATAATTTCAATAAATTATAGTTGTATAGGTGTGTAGCTTTAAATAATTTTGCCCATCCCAAAAAATAATCACCTTTTGAAGAATATATATTTAATTGCCGCTCTTATTTTTTCAGTTTTTTTTCTTTCCTGTGAAAAAGAAAAAAAAGAAACTACCACACCGGAAGTTAAAAAAGTAAAAAAAACTCCTCCTCAAATAAAAGAGTATGGTTTTTTGCTCAACGATTTTGAAGTAGTTCGAGATACGATTAGGCTAGGCGATAGCTTTGGAGGAATTATGGATGCTAACGGAGTAACCCGAGGTGAGGTTTTTAGAATTTCAGAAACAGTAAAAGATACTTTTAACCCTGCCAGAATTGTAGCCGGTAAACCTTATACCATTTTAAAAAGCAAAGATACTTCAGCAACCGTAAAAGCATTTATTTACGAGAATGATCGTATTAATTATACCGTAGTAGACCTTCAAGATTCTATAAAAGCTTTTACCGGTAAGAAACCTGTGACCATCAAAAGAAAAATGGCATCGGGAGTCATCGCATCTTCACTATCTCAAGCGATGGATAATGCCGGGTTAAGTGTGTTGCTAACCGATAAGCTTTCAGATATTTACCAATGGAAAATAGATTTTTTTAAAATTCAGAAAGGAGATCAATTTAAAGTGATTTATAACGAACGCTGGATCAATGATAGCATCTACGGAGGAATAAAAAATATTGAAGCAGCCGTTTTCAACCATTACGATAACCCTTATTATGCATTTAGATTTGGTAAAGACAGTGTAAGTGGTTTCTCTAAATTTTATGATGAAGAAGCCAACTCTTTGCAAAGCTTTTTCTTAAAAGCTCCGCTTAAATTCTCTAGAATATCATCACGTTATACAAAGCGCAGATTTCATCCGGTGCAAAAACGATGGAAAGCACATTTAGGTACAGATTATGCAGCGCCAACAGGAACGCCTATTTGGTCTACTGCAGACGGAGTTGTAATTAAATCTAGCTATACCAGAGGTAATGGTAATTATGTAAAAGTTAGGCATAACGATAAATATACAACCCAATACCTACATATGTCTAAGCGAAATGCTAAAGTCGGGCAGCGTGTAAAGCAAGGTGATATTATTGGTTATGTAGGAAGCACAGGTTTGGCAACCGGTCCTCACGTATGTTATCGTTTTTGGGTATATGGAAAACAAGTAGATCCTTACCAACAAAATCTTCCAAGTTCAGAACCTTTAAAAGAAAGCTTGAAGCCTGATTATTATCTTTTTATTGAAAGTCTTAAAAAAGAGATCGATTCTATACCTTTTAAGAAACTACCGAAGAAAATAATATAATTTCCCGTTCAATTATTCATTTATAACGTTATTGTGTATTATGCTTGCATAACAATTTCTTAACATTAGTTTTGAAACTGTTAATAGCAAGTTAAAATATAATATACGCTTTCTTCTTTTTTTTGCATCGCAAACAAATATTTAAACATAAACTGCAAAATGAAAAAACTATTTACAATGATGTTGCTGTTAGCAACTAGTGTAATTTTTGCTCAAAGTACAATTAAAGGAACGGTTACAGATCCTGATACAGGTACACCTTTACCGGGAGCAAATGTAATGGTAGCCGGAACTTCTAACGGTACTACTACAGATTTTGACGGAATGTTCACTATCGAATTGAGTGAAGAAAATTTAGAAGGAGTTATAGTAATTACTTACGTGGGGTTTAATGAACAAAGAATACCTTTTGATGTTCAAAATGGTGAGACCTTAGAGCTTGGAGAGATTAGTTTACAAGCAGATGAAAACGCTTTAGGAGAAATCGTAATTACGAGTTACTCTTTAGCGATCGATAGAAAAACTCCGGTTGCAGTATCAACTATTAAGGCTGAAGAAATAGAAACGAAATTGGGAAGCCAAGAGTTTCCAGAAATTTTAAAATCAACACCAGGTATTTATGCAACAAGAGCCGGTGGTGGTTTTGGAGATGGTCGAGTAAATGTTAGAGGTTTTAACGATGAGAATGTAGCTGTTTTAATTAATGGTGTGCCAGTAAACGATATGGAAAACGGTAATGTTTATTGGAGTAACTGGGCTGGTCTTTCTGATGTGACTAGAACTATACAGGTACAAAGAGGTCTTGGAGCCTCGAAGGTAGCTGTGCCATCTATTGGAGGTACAATAAATATCGTTACCAAAGCTACAGATGCTCGAGAGGGTGGTAATGTCTTTACTAATTTAGGTAATGATGATTATTTAAAATATGGTGCTACTTACTCTACCGGTTTAATGGATAATGGCTTTGCTGCTTCGGTATCTGCAGCAAGAACTACTGGAGATGGATATGTAGATGGTACAGAGTTTAATGCAGTATCTTACTTTATTAGCTTAGCTAAGAAATTTAACGATAAGCACGAATTGTCATTTTCTGCATTTGGAGCAAAGCAAAGACACGGGCAACGTCAAAACAGGCAGTTAATTGCTACTTATAGAGAAAGCGAACGAGGTAGAAAATATAATGGTGACTGGGGTTATAAAAACGGTCAAGTAACCCATATCGAAGATAACTTTTATCATAAGCCTCAAATCTCATTAAATCATTATTGGAATATTTCAGATAATTCATTTTTATCTACAGCATTATATGCCTCTTTCGGAACTGGAGGTGGTGGTGGAACTGCTGGAGAAACTTCAAAATTTACCTCAGATGAATATAGGATAGGTAATTTAGGACCAGTAGACATTGATAGAATTGTTGATGAGAATATTGCTAGTGGAGCTAATGGGTCTGAAGCAATTCTTAGAGCTTCAAGAAATAATCATAATTGGTATGGAGTGCTTTCAACTTTTAGTACGAAATTAAATGATGATCTTGAATTGTTGGCAGGATTAGATTTAAGGAAATATGAAGGGGAGCATTATCAGGAAATTACAGACTTATTAGGTGGCCAATACTATGCGAGTGATGCAAATAACGATATCCCGATGGCATTAGGAGTTGATGATAAAATCTCTTATTATAATGATGGTTTAGTGAATTGGCAAGGCTTATTTACACAGTTAGAATATGATAAAGATGCTTTGTCTGCATTTGTTTCGCTTTCAGCATCTAACACATCTTATAAGAGAATTGATTATTTCAATTACTTAGAGTCAGATCCATTAAGAGAAACAGATTGGTACAACTTTTTTGGGTACATGGTAAAAGGTGGAGCCAATTATAGAATAAATAAAGTACATAATGTTTTTGCGAATGTGGGGTACTTTGAAAAAGCACCAGATTTTGATGCTGTATTTTTGAATTTTAATAATGAATCTATTAATGCAGATGCTGAAAATCAAAAAATATTAAGTTTTGAATTAGGTTACG
>JYMV01046553.1_pt1 | contig 18611 bp, 15 predicted proteins | sample 338911 | NCBI WGS metagenome assembly JYMV01 (sample SAMN03354496, study PRJNA234377) | hydrothermal vent metagenome | biome: Deep sea; feature: Hydrothermal plumes at the Eastern Lau Spreading Center, Western Pacific Ocean; material: Seawater | place: Tonga | collected 2009 | depth 2000 m m
TGCTGCCATCCTGGAAGCGGCTGCAAAGATGGCAGCAGGTCTGCTGTCGCCGCTTAACCAAAGCGGTGATCAGGAAGGCTGTCATTTCGACGCCGGTGTGGTCACCACGCCAAAAGGATTCAGGGAAGCATTCCGGGCTTATGCTGAGGGTGGCTGGCCGGCATTAACTGGTGATGTCGATTATGGCGGTCAGGGCATGCCGACGGTGCTTTCGGCACTGCTGGAGGAGATGGCGTTTGCCGCCAACTCATCATTCGCGCTTTATGCCATGCTCACCACCGGCGTCACCCATAGCCTCAGTCGACTTGGCAGCGCCGAACTCAAGGAAAAGTATCTCCCCAGGATGTATGACGGAACCTGGTCGGGCAGTATGTGTCTGACGGAAGCCCACGCCGGCACCGATTTGGGAATGATTCGTACCTTGGCCGTGCCCACGGCAGATGGCAATTATGAATTGAGCGGCACCAAGATCTTTATCACCGCTGGTGAGCACGACCTCACCGAAAATATTATCCACCTGGTGTTGGCCAAATTACCCGATGCGCCGGCCGGACCCCGAGGCATCTCACTATTCCTGGTGCCGAAGTTTCTGGTCGACGATGCCGGCAATACTGGTGAACGTAATACTGTCAAATGTGGCTCAATAGAGCACAAGATGGGCATCAGGGCTTCTGCTACCTGTGTGCTTAATTTCGAGGCCGCGAAGGGTTATTTAGTGGGTGAGTTGAACCAGGGGATGTCCAATATGTTCACCCTGATGAATTATGCTCGTTTGTCCATGGGCATACAGGGCAACGGTCTGGCAGACGCGAGCTATCAGATAGCCTCGGCCTATGCCAAAGAACGACTCCAGGGCAGAGCGGCGTCCGGATCGCAGCAGGCCGACCAGGCCGCCGATCCCATTCTCGTGCATCCGGATGTGAGAAGAATGCTGCTCACCATGCGATCCAATGTTGTTGCTGGCCGCGCCCTGTCGATGTATGCAGCAATGCAACTGGACATATCCCGCTTTCATCCTGAGTCTGCAGCCCGGAATAAGGCAGAGCAATTGGTGGCCCTGCTGATTCCGGTGCAGAAAGCCTATTGCACAGATCGGAGTTTTGAGGCCTGTGTGCTGGGTCAGCAGGTGCTTGGAGGGCATGGTTACATCACCGAATGGGGGCTGGAACAGAATGTGCGCGATGCTCGCATCGCGCAAATTTATGAAGGAGCCAATGGTGTTCAGGCGCTGGATTTGATGGGCCGAAAAACAGTGCGTGGCAAGGGTGAACTGTTGCAAGTGTTAGTTGCAGAGATGGATGAATTTGTGGCGGAGCAGCGGGGGGTTGCCACCATGGTAGCGCCACTGCAAGCGTTCGAAGAATGTAAACGGCGACTGATAGACTCCACCGCATCTGTAATTAAAAGTGCAGCCGACGATCCCGATCAGCTTGGAGCGGCTTCCTATGCTTACCTGGAATTGATGGGCCTGACATTGTATTGCTTTATGTGGCAGCGCATTCTCGCCGCTGCCTTTGCGGCGATCGAGTCGGGCCAGGGCAATCAGGATTACTGTGATGGACTGGTTAAAACCGGTGAATTCTTTATCCAGCGTTTACTGCCCCGAAGCAGGGCGCTGGTAGAGGAGATCGCCGCCGGGCCTGAAGCCCTGATGGCTCTTAGGGCTGAACAGTTTTAGCGATTTCTACGAGTGTGCTAGATCACCCAGTCTATGTTGTCGGCGAACAGCGTCTTGTACTGCTCGAGGTCTTCATTGTTCTCACCCACCAGCACCATATTGCCTTCGCCCATCGGTACCACAATGCCATTGAAACGTTCGTCGTGAAAACTGTACTCGATGCTAACAGGTCTATTGTTAATCACGATCACGCTCACAGCACCCTGAGTCCCTTCAAATATTAGATGAGCGCTCTGGAATGCGGGCATTACTTCACAGGGTTTGGCAGAACGAATAGCCAGGTTCTGCAATAAATCATTGCTAACCAGACGGGTACCGGATTCAGCCATAACTGCATTGATAGCAGGCAGACCGAAGATGGTGGTATTCAATTCATTGTTGACTTCATCGATCTCAAAGCCGTCCAAATACAGATGCCGAAGAACATCATCGCCTACGGCGATTTCTGTGCTGGAAGGGCCGCTATCGAAGGTCAGAGAAAAGGTGACTCCGAGGGCCAATAGTAGCGAGGCAGCGATCGCATAGTACTGAAAGAAATTGTTGTTTGCCGCTGGCTTGCTGGCGACGTCTCCCAGGTTCTGCAACTCCGTCTCAGTGGACGCGGTGTCGGTGATGGCCATCAATTTGTCAGCCAGTCCTGAGGGTGCTTCCACGGCATTCACTAACGCAACAATTTCTGTTTCCAGTTCCCGGGTCTGATCAAGAATTTTCTGCAAGGCAGGATCGGCGCCAGCGGCGGCCAACAGTTCCTGGCTCACCTCTAGAGGATTGGTATACAGTCGTTTGCGAAATTCTATTTCATTCATAATCGATCAGCTCTTGTGCATCTTAATCTTCAATTTCTACCGTATCCAGACCAAATTCAACTTTCAGTTTGCCCCGGGCACGAAACAGTCGTGTCATTACCGCGTTGTTATTCAAGCCCAGTATGTCGGCTATTTCCTTGCCGCTGAAACCGCCAATAACTTGTAGTAACAGTGGCTCACGATAATCGCTCTCGAGTCGATTGATGGCATTGTGTAACAATTGACGATCCATCTTGCTATCGGGCTCATTGTCATCGGTTTCAGCGATTGACTGTCCGTCTATATCGACCAATTCCGGTCGATAGCGTTCGTACTGTCTGGCATTCTCTCGCCGCAGGATGGTAAATAGCCAGGCTTTGGCCGCCTTATCGTTTTGTAGACTCTCAAGAGACCGCCATGCACGCAAAAAAGTTTCCTGTACCAGATCTTCGGCCATGGGCTGGTTTTTGCAGAGCCAGAACGCATAGCGATAGACATCCTGATATACCGCAGCAACCAGCGATTCATACCGTTGTTTCTTGGTATTACATTGTAAGATCGGGATTTCGTCCATTATTCTTCATTCTTGGTTAAAAAGCACAGTGGCATCGGCGGACATTGACCTAAGGCCCACGTTGCAGAACATGATTGGACCCCTCCCCCTCGGGCTGAGAGTGTGCCTAAATTGGCAGCCTGCATCAAGTTATTTACTCGGCCCTAGCACCGGCAGCAAAAACCGGCCATTCCCCAGCTTTTGTCAAATTGCCCGGCACTGGACGGTTTAGCTTCAATTGGTCCACCTGTATACTTGCCCCCAATTCAAATAAGGCGGATTGAGTCCTTCACGGATCGAGTCCAGGGTAAATCGAAGCATGATAAAAGTTGCCATCGCTGGAGCAGCCGGCCGAATGGGCAGGGAGCTGGTTGAAGCCATCACTCACAGTGAATCAGATATCGCAGTGTCAGTGGCGACGGTGCGTGCCGATGATCCGGCCCTGGGTGTCGACGTCGGCCTGCTGGCTGTGGGTTCGGCGCTGGGAGTCGAGACCGTCGCAGAACTGGATTCAGTGCTCGATGATTTCGATGTGCTGATTGACTTTACGACGCCAGAGGCGACACTTCAGCACCTGGCCCTGTGTCAACAAAACCGCAAAGCTATGGTAATTGGCACTACCGGATTTTCGGAATCACAACATCAGCGGATTGCGAATAGCGGCGAAACCATCCCCATCGTATTTGCACCCAATATGAGTATCGGGGTGAATCTCTGTTTCAATTTACTGGAACAGGCGGCCAGGGTGTTGGGAGATGATGTCGATATCGAGATAATCGAAGCCCATCATCGGCATAAGAAAGACGCCCCATCCGGCACCGCACTAAAGATGGGCGAGATTGTGGCCCAGGCCTTGGATCGAAATCTCCAGCAAGTTGCACTCTATGGCAGGGAGGGGATGGGTGAAGAACGGGACCGGAAGACGATTGGGTTTTCCACGGTCAGAGCTGGGGATATCGTAGGTGATCACACCGTCATATTTGCCGGCCTCGGTGAGCGAGTCGAGATTACGCACAAGGCCAGCAGCCGCATGACTTTTGCCATTGGTGCGGTGCGTGCCGCGAACTGGATTGCCGATAAAGATCCGGGGCTGTACTCGATGCGGGATGTATTGAATTTGTAAAGACGCCTCTGAATCATGGCTTACCGTCTCTGCGTGATCTGAAGCGTACAGCTGCAATGCGCACTTCGCCGGTAAAACTGCCGCTCCCAGCCCACGCCCCTCGCCTACATTGACCGCCATGGATGGCGGGAATGCAGGTTTTGCCGGAGCAAAAACCTGCCCAATTGTCACCTTGATTGCGAAACCGCCTGAAGGCCAGAGACTATATGACGTTATTCAGAGGTGCCTAAACCCGATATATCCAGAAATGGGCAATAACTTGATGGACAAGTCGACTAGTTTTTCTTAATATACTCCCTCAGTATGTTCGATGCTGAAACCTTTACGAATTGACAATAAAACGGATTGAAGAAATTCTTCATTCCGCTTTTTTTTGCGCATTTTTTTCACTGAATTGAGTGGCTAAGTTTTTAGTCAGGAGTAATTGTGGTCGGATCAGCTGTGCTGGCATTAGAAGACGGCAGTACTTTTCATGGTTCCGCGATTGGAACCGAAGGGTGCTCCAATGGTGAGGTGGTCTTCAATACTTCCATGACCGGATACCAGGAAATACTCACCGACCCCTCATACGCAAAGCAGATAATTACCCTCACCTATCCCCATATCGGTAACACCGGAACCAATGAAGATGATAACGAATCGGATCAGATCTGGGCATCGGGCCTGGTGATTCGAGACCTGCCCTTGCTAGCCAGCAGTTGGCGCCAGCAACAAACCCTGGATGAGTTTCTAAAGCAAAGGCAGCTTGTCGCTATCGCCAACATCGATACGCGCCGGCTTACCCGGGTCCTGCGTGACAAGGGCCCCCTCAATGGCTGCGTACTCTCCGGTCGCTTGTTGGCAGACGGAGGCGAGGCGGCCGCGATTGCACAGGCCCGGTCTTTTCCTGGACTCAAGGGCATGGATCTGGCCAAAGAAGTATCAGTTGCCGAAAGCTATCATTGGCAAGATGGTGTCTGGGATCCGGAGTCCGGCTATGGCCCAGCTCGAGCTTCACATTGTAAAGTAGTAGCCTACGATTTCGGGATTAAACGCAATATCCTGCGAATGTTGGCAGATCGGGGTTGCGATCTTACCGTGGTTCCAGCCCAGACCAGTGCCGAGGCGGTACTGGCCTTGAATCCCGATGGTATTTTTCTGTCTAACGGACCCGGAGACCCGGAGCCTTGCGACTATGCAATCGAGGCAATCACTACCTTGGTAGATGCTTCGATCCCTGTTTTTGGTATTTGCCTCGGATACCAATTGCTGGCCCTAGCCTGTGGTGCGACCACTATTAAGATGCGCCTGGGACACCATGGTGCTAACCACCCGGTACAGAATCTTGATGATGGCAGGGTTCTTATCACCAGTCAGAATCACGGTTTTGCAGTGGATGCGGACAGTCTGCCCGACAATTTGAGGGCCACACACAAGTCCTTATTCGACGGCTCATTGCAGGGAATCGAACGAGTAGATCGGCCAGCCTTTGGTTTTCAAGGCCACCCGGAAGCGAGTCCCGGACCACACGATGTGGCACCCCTGTTTGATCATTTCATCGAGTTGATGGTGGCGAAAGGCAGTGTCAGGGCCATCGCAAGCAAGTGAGTGACCCTAAATTCGCAAACCAGAAATAACGCCTTATGCCAAGAAGAACAGACATCAGTAGCATCCTCATCCTCGGTGCGGGCCCGATAATCATCGGTCAGGCCTGCGAATTTGATTATTCCGGCACCCAGGCCTGCCAGGCGCTAAAAGAAGAAGGTATTCGGGTCATCCTGGTGAATTCCAATCCTGCTACCATCATGACTGACCCATCGATGGCTGATGCAACCTACATAGAGCCCGTGACTTGGTCCATCGTCGAAAAGATAATCGCCAAGGAAAAACCCGACGCTATCCTTCCGACCATGGGAGGGCAGACGGCACTCAACTGTGCGTTGGATCTAAATCGCCATGGCATCTTGCAGAAATATGGCGTGGAACTGATCGGCGCCAATGTTGAAGCCATCGACAAGGCAGAAGACCGTGAGCTATTTGACCAGGCTATGCTCTCCATTGGCATGGCAACACCGGTACACGGCATGGCACACGACATGGAGCAGGCCCAGGAAGCGCTTGAAAAGGTAGGATTTCCCTGCATTATCAGGCCATCTTTTACCATGGGTGGCACCGGTGGCGGCATCGCCTACAACCGGGAAGAATTTGACGAAATCTGTACCCGCGGGCTTGAGCTATCACCAACCCACGAACTGTTGATCGATGAGTCTCTGATAGGCTGGAAAGAGTTCGAACTGGAAGTGGTTCGAGATAAGAATGATAACTGTATTATCGTCTGCTCCATCGAGAATTTCGATGCCATGGGTGTACATACAGGAGACTCCATTACCGTTGCGCCAGCACAGACACTGACGGACAAGGAATACCAAATTCTGAGAAATGCAGCTATCGCTGTGCTCAGGGAGATCGGTGTCGAGACTGGTGGTTCCAACGTGCAGTTTGCGATCAATCCTGTAGATGGCAGGCTCGTCATTATCGAGATGAATCCACGGGTATCCCGTTCCTCGGCACTGGCATCCAAGGCGACCGGTTTTCCAATCGCCCGTGTCGCCGCGAAACTGGCTATTGGATTTACCCTGGATGAATTACGCAATGAGATTACCGGTGGAGTCACGCCAGCCTCCTTCGAGCCAACCATCGATTACGTGGTAACAAAAATCCCCCGGTTCACCTTCGAAAAATTTCCTGACGCCAATGACCGTATTACCACACAGATGAAGTCGGTGGGAGAAGTCATGGCTATAGGCAGGACTTTTCAGGAATCCCTGCAAAAAGCCCTGCGCGGACTCGAGGTTGGCGTCTGTGGCTTCGATTCAATTCTGGATACCGGGCTCAGTGATGCCAAGGAAATTCTCACCAGGGAACTCACGGAACCTGGTGCGCAGCGGATCTGGTACCTGGGAGATGCCTTCAGGCAGGGCTGGCTGATTGAAACTGTTTACCAATTGTCCGGCATCGATCCCTGGTTCCTGGTGCAGCTAGAAGATTTGATACGCACGGAGGAGAGTCTCGCAGGGAAATCCCTGTCAGATCTGGACAAGGCGGCGATGTTTGCTCTCAAGCGCAAGGGCTTCTCCGACGAACGCCTGTCACAACTGCTCGGTGTCAAGGAAATCGAAGTACAACGGGTGCGTCACGGCCTTGGTGTACGGCCAGTCTACAAACGCGTCGACACTTGCGCCGCCGAATTTGCTTCCGCTACGGCCTATATGTATTCCACCTATGAGGAGGAATGCGAGGCTGCACCTTCGACCCGGGACAAGATCATGGTGTTAGGGGGGGGTCCTAATCGCATTGGTCAGGGCATTGAATTCGATTACTGCTGCGTTCATGCCGCCCTCGCCATGCGCGAAGATGGCTATGAAACCATTATGGTTAACTGCAATCCGGAAACTGTATCCACGGATTTCAATATCTCGGATCGATTGTACTTCGAGCCACTCACCTTCGAAGATGTAATAGAGATCGCCGAACTTGAAAAGCCCAAGGGCGTGATCGTGCAGTTTGGAGGCCAGACCCCACTGAACCTGGTCAAGCGTCTTGAACAGGCGGGAGTGCCAGTCATAGGAACTTCACCGGATGCTATAGATCGCGCGGAAGATCGTGAGCGCTTTCAAAAGCTCATTCAAAAACTCGATCTCAAGCAGCCAGCTAACCGCACCGTGCGGAGTGTGGAGGAAAGCATCAGGGCTGCAGAAGAAATTACCTACCCCCTGGTGGTCAGGCCCTCCTATGTGCTTGGTGGTCGAGCGATGGAGATCGTTTACAACGACGTGGAGTTAAAGCGCTACATGCACGATGCAGTCAAGGTCTCCAAGGATAGCCCGGTATTGCTGGATTATTTCCTTAATTCCGCCATCGAGATCGACGTTGATCTGGTAAGTGATGGCAAGCAGGTGGTAGTCGGTGCAATTATGCAACACATCGAGCAGGCTGGCATCCACTCGGGAGACTCGGCCTGTTCCCTGCCTCCCTACAATTTACCAAAGGCTGTGCAAGATGAAATTCGGGGCCAGGTTTCGAGGCTGGCGTTGGAGTTGGGTGTGATTGGATTGATGAACACCCAGCTCGCTTACCAGGATGGGGAAATCTACATCATCGAGGTAAATCCCCGGGCCTCACGAACCGTGCCATTTGTCTCCAAGTGTATTGGGCGATCGCTGGCGAAGGTGGCGGCACGGTGCATGACGGGTGTAAGTCTGCAAGATCAGAAATTTACTACAGAGATAGTGCCAGAGACTTATGCAGTCAAGGAGGCGGTATTTCCATTTAACAAATTCCCGGGTGTGGATCCGATTCTGGGACCGGAGATGAAATCCACCGGTGAGGTTATGGGTGTCGGCAAAACCTTCGCTGAGGCCTATGCCAAGGCGCAGATGGCTGCGGGAGAAGTCATCGAAACATCCGGCAATGCCTTCATCAGTGTAAGAGATCACGACAAGCCTTACGTCGTGGAAGTTGCCCGCAAGCTACTGGCATTTGGCTATGCCCTGGTAGCGACCCACGGCACTGCAAAAGTGCTGGAAGACGCCAATCTTCCAGTTACTGGTGTGAATAAAGTCGCCCAGGGTAGACCCCACATAGTCGATATGCTAAAAAATGACGAGATCCAGGTCATCGTCAACACCACCGAAGGAAGACAGGCGATCGCCGATTCTTCTTTGATAAGGCGCACGGCCCTGCGGCATGATGTGTTCTGTACCACGACGATTGCCGGGGCGCTTGCAGTTTGCGAAGCGCTGGAATTCGGCGATAAAATGTCTGTCTACACAATTCAACAGCTACACGCGGCTTTACACTAAATTCAATCCCCCGGATATTCAGAATCAACATCGAGTATCTGTTCGAGGTTAACGAGTTATGCAAAAATTTCCCATGACGGTTAGCGGTGAGGCATCTCTGCGCCGGGAACTTAACGAATTGAAATCCGTCAGCCGTCCGATAATCACGGCGGCGATCGCGGAGGCCAGGGCGCATGGCGACTTAAAAGAGAATGCTGAATATCATGCGGCCCGCGAGCAGCAAAGTTTTTGCGAGGGCAGGGTGAAGGAGATCGAAAGCAAGCTATCTAATTCCCAGGTGATTGATGTCAGTAAGATCGAGCCGACGGGGCGGGTAATATTCGGCACTACCGTGACCCTGTTAAATCTCGAGACCGAAGCTACGGTCACATACCAGATCGTAGGCGAAGACGAAGCCGACGTATCCAGTGGCAAGATTTCGGTGATCGCACCTATCGCCAGGGCCATGATGGGAAAAGAAGAAGGCGAAGAGATCGTACTGAAGGCCCCCGCCGGCGACATCGAATACGCGATCGATACGGTTCAGCATATTTAAAGTTACCGGTCCACTAATTCAGCTACGATTGCGAAGCAGATTCGACAGGCGTGGGTCAGGGTTCTTGGCCGCTCGATAAAGCAGGACTATGTGGCCGATACTCTGCACACACTGTGCCTTGAAATCATTGCAGATTGATTCGGTGAGGGCTTGCTTGTCGGATCGGTTCGCGGTCACCAGCTTGAGCTTGATGAGTTCGTGGTCCTTCAATGCTCGCTCAAGTTCGTCGTGAACATTCTCGGTGATGCCTTTTTGTGCAATGGTCACCACCGGCTTTAAATTGTGCCCGATAGCTCGGAAGCGTTTTCTGACTGCGTTACTTAGAGCCATGTGCGGGAGACGTCCTCTGTTTGAAGGTTGCGGAGTTTAGCACGTAAATTGATATCCTATGTGTTCTATCATTTTCCAGTATCCAGAAAATCTATGGCCAGATCGAAAACCAGTAAACAGTGGTTGAAAGAGCATTTTGACGATGCCTATGTGAAACGCAGCAAGGAGCAGGGTTATCGCTCACGGGCCAGCTTCAAGTTGTTGGAGATTCAACAGAAAGATCGCTTGATTAAACCCGGGATGTCGGTGGTGGACTTGGGTGCGGCGCCCGGTGGGTGGTCCCAGGTAGCGGCGGAATTAGTGGGAAGCAAAGGCAACGTGCTTGCTAGCGATATGCTGGCAATGGATGCACTGCCGAGAGTGGAGTTTGTGCTGGGGGATTTCACCGAAACTCCGGTGTTTGACGAACTCTTGTCTAAACTCGATGGTCGGGTCGCGGACCTTGTAATTTCTGACATGGCCCCCAATATGAGTGGAATCAAGGACATCGATCAGCCAAGGATCATGTATCTGGCTGAACTGGCTCTGGAGTTGGCGCAAGCGATACTGAAACCGGGCGCTAGCTTCCTCGTCAAAGTATTCCATGGGGAAGGTTATGAGGCCTATTTGAAGCAGTTGCAGGCTGGTTTTAACAGCGTGAAGTCCAGGAAACCCGGGGCTTCAAGGGCACGATCGCGCGAAGTCTACCTGCTCGCCCGTGGTTTTCAGAGACCGGACTGAATTTTCGTGCAATATTTCGTACAGACATTAGAATGGTAGCTAAGTGGGGAACGGGTTCGGTCGGCTGTCTGCTTTACCCTACGCCCGCTGGATTTATTAATACAATTTTCTACGCATTGGGGATAAGGTCTTGAATGATATGGCAAAAAATCTGATTCTCTGGATGATCATCGCTGGTGTATTGTTGACAGTTTTCAACAATATTAACCAGGAAACCGTAGAGGACAGCATCAATTACTCCCAATTTGTACGGGAAGTACGCTCCGGTCGTGTCGAAATGGTGGAGCTGGCAGGCATCAATATCACCGGCGTGCGCTCTGATAACACCCAATTCCGCACCGTGATGCCATTGATTGGCGACGATCAGTTGATGAATGACCTGTTCGATAACGGGGTTGAAATTGTTGCCAACGAGCCAGAGCAGCAAAGTATCTGGACCCAGTTACTGGTTGCCAGCTTCCCTATACTCATCATCATTGCCCTGTTCTTCTTTTTCATGCGGCAAATGCAGGGCGGAGGCGTCGGGGGCAAAGGCGGACCGATGTCCTTCGGTAAAAGTAAGGCGAAATTACTGGGCGAGGATCAGATTAAGATTACTTTCGCCGATGTTGCCGGTGTCGATGAGGCCAAGGCAGATGTGGAGGAACTGGTCGAATTCCTGCGGGAGCCAGACAAATTTCAGCGCCTCGGAGGCCGCATTCCTCGCGGTATCTTATTGGTGGGGCAGCCGGGAACTGGTAAAACCTTACTCGCCAAGGCCATAGCAGGCGAAGCCAAGGTTCCTTTCTTCTCCATTTCCGGATCAGATTTTGTTGAGATGTTTGTCGGGGTCGGTGCTTCTCGCGTGCGTGACATGTTTGAACAGGCTAAGAAGCAAGCGCCTTGTATCATTTTCATCGACGAAATTGATGCAGTAGGTCGTCACCGGGGAGCCGGTCTGGGCGGTGGACACGATGAGCGTGAACAAACCTTGAACCAGTTGCTGGTGGAGATGGATGGCTTCGAGGCCAATGACGGTGTCATTGTAATGGCGGCGACTAACCGGCCTGATGTGTTAGACCCGGCACTATTACGGCCGGGTAGATTCGACCGACAGGTGGTAGTAAGTCTGCCTGACATACGTGGTCGTGAACAGATATTGAAAGTGCATATGCGAAAAGTGCCAATCGATGACGATGTGAAGGCAAATGTAATAGCCCGGGGTTCTCCAGGGTTTTCCGGAGCAGATCTGGCTAACCTGGTGAATGAGGCAGCGTTGTTTGCGGCGAGGGCAGGTCGACGTCTGGTTACCATGGAAGAATTCGAAAAAGCAAAAGACAAGATCATGATGGGCGCCGAACGAAAGTCCATGGTGATGTCGGAGAAGGAAAAGCTTAACACCGCATATCACGAAGCCGGACATGCCATCGTCGGCCGCCTGATGCCGGATCATGACCCGGTTTACAAGGTCAGTATAATTCCGCGTGGCCGGGCTCTGGGTGTAACCATGTTTCTGCCCGAAGAAGATCGTTACAGCATCAGCAGGCAGCACATCATCAGTAATATTTGCAGCCTCTACGGAGGACGGATCGCGGAAGAAATGACACTCGGCAAGGATGGTGTGACAACTGGCGCTTCAAATGACATTCAGCGCGCAACGGAGATGGCTAGGAATATGGTTACGAAGTGGGGCTTGTCCGACAAGCTCGGACCTGTACTATATTCTGAAGATGAAGGTGAAATATTTCTTGGGCGCTCGGCGGCAATGCATCAGAAAACAGTCTCAAGCGATACCGCCATCGCTATCGATAAAGAAGTGCGAAGAATCATCGACGCCTGCTACAAGAAAGCAGAAGACTTGCTCGAGAGTAACAAAGAAAAACTGGAACTGATGAAAGATGCTCTGATGGAATATGAAACCATCGATGCGCTTCAGATCGATGACATCATGGCGGGAAAAGCCCCAAGACCTCCCGCAGACTGGTCTGACAGCAACAACAAGACCGAGAGTGACGACAAGGATTCTGACACCAGCAAAGTGAACAAAGGCGAAACCGACAAATCCAGTAAGATTGGTGGACCCGCCAGCGAACACTAGGCGCAGCACTCGATCCACCGTAAGCCTTATTTGTGACACACATCATTACAGCAGGGGATAGACAGATAGATCTGTCATCTCCTGCCTGTATGGGTGTCATAAACCTTACACCGGATTCCTTTTCTGACGGCGCTCAGCTTAAGAAAGACGACCGCAGTAAATTCGAAGTAGATCTCGCCAAGGCTCTTAGCCGCGCCGGCACTTTAGTTGCAGAGGGGGCACTCTTTATCGACGTCGGTGGTGAGTCCACACGGCCTGGCGCCGAGGCTGTTTCTACACAAGAAGAATTGAGTCGCGTGATTCCGGTTATCGAGGCCATACACGCCAATCTCGACGTTTGCATCTCCGTCGATACCAGTTCCCCGATAGTGATGCTGGAGGCAATCAGGGCAGGCGCCGAATTTATTAATGACATTCGGGCGCTTGCCAACCCGCAGACAATTAAGATAATCAAGGACAGCGGCGTGGCAGTGTGTTTGATGCACATGCAGGGTGATCCAGGCACGATGCAGAAAACAGTTTCTTATGACGATGTGACTGAAGAAGTATTCACCTTCCTCAGGGAGAGAGTTCAGCTTTGTCTCGACAGCGGCATCGGTAGGGGTCATCTGGTAATCGATCCAGGATTTGGATTCGGAAAATCCCTGCAACATAATTATCAATTACTCAAGAACCTACCTCGACTGCAGGAACTGGAATTACCGATACTGGTAGGCATTTCCCGAAAATCGATGATTGGTGGTATCACCGACAAGCCAGTCGGGGAGCGCCTGGCCGGGTCCATAGCCGCCACCACCCATGCACTTCTGGGTGGTGCGAATATAGTTCGTGCACACGATGTGGCTGCCACCGTCGATGCAATTAGAGTAAACTCTGCGTTCTCTATTGCATAAGCTTATATCGGCTGAGGTTTAACAGAGCATTATATGCAATCAAAAACAAAAAAATACTTTGGTACCGACGGCATCCGGGGCACAGTGGGCACGGCGCCTATCACCCCGGATTTCATGCTCAAACTCGGTTGGGCAGCAGGTAAAGTATTTGCCCGTGAAGGCAATGGACGTAACAAAATCCTGATCGGCAAGGACACTCGCATTTCCGGTTATATGTTTGAAGCGGCGCTTGAGGCTGGCGTGACTGCAGCCGGTGTCGACATCAATCTGCTGGGACCGATGCCAACCCCAGCAATAGCTTATCTGACTCGAACCTTGCGAGCCCAGGCTGGTATCGTCATTAGCGCTTCTCATAATGCTTTTGAAGACAATGGCATAAAATTTTTCTCCAGTGAGGGAAGCAAACTTGCCGATAATGTCGAGTATGCGATAGAGGAAGAACTGGCGAAAAATGTGTCAACTGTCACCTCTGATCTGTTGGGTAAAGCGTCCCGAATCGCTGACGCTGCGGGCAGGTATATCGAATTTTGTAAAAGTACCATCGGTACCAGCCTGAAATTCAATGGCCTGAAAATAGTCGTAGATTGTGCCCATGGGTCGACCTACCACATTGCACCGAGTGTATTTGAAGAACTCGGAGCCAAGGTTGTAGCTATTGGAGTCGCACCGGATGGACTTAACATTAACGAACAATGTGGCTCAACGTCACCCGATCTGCTGGTCGCAACAGTACTGGCGGAACAGGCTGACCTCGGGATCGCGTTCGATGGCGATGGCGATCGATTGGTGATGGTAGATCATCTCGGTAATGTGGTCGATGGCGACGAGTTACTCTACGTGATAGCCAGTGAAAAACGGCGCCAAAACATCGATTTCGGCGGCGTGGTAGGCACTGCCATGAGTAATCTGGGTCTGGAATTGGCGCTGGATGCACTGGATGTGCCGTTCACCCGTACTGCGGTGGGCGATCGCTATGTAATGAAAGAATTGCTGGAGCGTGGCTGGGATCTGGGGGGTGAATCATCGGGGCATATTATTTGTCTGGACAAAACCACAACCGGCGACGGCATTGTGTCCGCGTTGCAGGCCCTGGCCGCAATAGTGAATAGTGAACAGGCGCTGGCAGATTTGAAGAGTAAGATGAACAAGTTTCCGCAATCCATGATTAATGTGAAACTTGTCACCGGGATTGATATTTCCGCCAACGAAATTGTTCAAACAGCGGTGTCTGACGTCGAATCCCAACTTGGGAAAAACGGCAGGGTGCTGCTGCGACCATCGGGAACTGAGCCTGTGGTGCGGGTCATGGTAGAGGGAGAAGACTTCGAGGTAGTGGATAAACTGGCGAAGGAACTGTCCGCGGTAGTGGCAAGCGAGCTCGGGTCCTAACCCGTGCTGTTATTGCAAGATCCGGACAACTTGGGTAGTATTGGCGCCCGTTTTGACCGGTGTCGGTTATAGCCATAAAACATGCTGATTAAAATAGCTCCGGGATTTCATGGTTGAAGAAAACATGCGCCGAAAACTGATCGTTGGCAATTGGAAGATGCATGGCTCCACGGATCAAATAAGCCAGCTATTGGAAGAAATCGAGTCGGGCAGTGAGCGATTGTTGGAAGACATCGAAATCTGTGTCTGTCCCACTTACCTGCACCTGGGTCTGGCATTCGATTTACTGGCTTCTAAATCAGGCGCGGGCAGAGGGCAAATAAAACTGGGCGCGCAGAACGTGCATGTTGAGCCGGCAGGCGCATTTACCGGTGAAGTGTCTGCCCAAATGCTGGCAGAATATGGCGTTAGCTACGTCATCGTAGGTCATTCAGAGCGACGGCAATTTTTTGCCGAGTCTGATCAGTTCATTGCAGAGAAATTCAGGGCTGCCCAGGCCTGTAGATTGACTCCCATCCTTTGTGTTGGTGAATCCCTGGATCAGAGGCAAGACAACGAGACGGAGCGGGTTGTGCTGAACCAGCTAGACGCGGTGATTGCCGCCGCTGGTATTGCAGCAATGAAGGAGGCGGTTATAGCCTATGAGCCGGTTTGGGCAATCGGCACGGGGGAAACAGCCACTCCTGCCCAGGCGCAGCAAGTTCACCGCACATTACGTGAACACCTGGATCGACTGGATTCGGTTATCGCTAAGGCCATACGTATTATTTATGGTGGCAGCGTAAATGCAGCCAATGCGAAGGAGTTGTTCAGTCAGCCGGATGTTGATGGCGGACTCGTGGGAGGGGCTTCTCTGGAAGCGGAAGAATTTATATCTATTTGTAAGAGCACGGATTAAGAATCATGCAAACTGTAATTGTAGTCATACATGTAATAGTAGCCATCGCAATCATCGGCCTGGTCCTGTTGCAACAAGGCAAAGGTGCCGATGCCGGCGCTTCCTTTGGTGCAGGAGCCTCTCAGACAGTGTTTGGATCCTCGGGAAGTGGTAATTTTCTGGTACAGGCGACTACTGTGCTGGCGACAATTTTCTTCGTCACCAGCCTGTCATTGGCAATTTTCGCTAAATCCCAGTCTGGAGTAGGTGCTACTACGGGATTGCCTGTAGTGAATCAGGATATCCTGCAGGAGACCACGGCGGATAATCAATCCGATATACCCCAATTGGAAGCAGTGCCTGCGTCGAATGACAACCAGGACAACGTGCCCAGCCTCCCAGATGATAATAATTAGGCATCGAGCGACAACGACGATCAGAATTAGCCGAAGTGGTGGAATTGGTAGACACGCTATCTTGAGGGGGTAGTGACCTACGGTCGTGCCGGTTCAAGTCCGGCCTTCGGCACCATTTTTGCGTAACATCCCTTTATCGAGCCACGTGCGGAAAACGTTAACTGCATATCTATTTTCGGAAAACGATGAACTAAAGTCTAACTATGGAATTAATTACAGTCTCGGCGTTTGCGGACAAAGAGCGAAACGAGCGTGTAAAGCGCCAAGGCCACGATGGTCATGCTGCCACTGACCAGGAACATCTCGCTGTATCGCAATTGATCGGTCAGGACCCAGGCCGCAAGGTACGGACCGATGAACTGTCCGAACCCCTGAACGCCGGGCAAGAGGGCCACCATAGAGCCGGCGCGGTCCATATGCGATAGCATTGCTGATTGATAGACATCAATAAAGGTCCATAGGGTCATGAACCCGAATATGCTGACGGCGAAAATGATGTCGTTCATTCCCGTTGCTGGCATGGCAACGACGATTCCCATTGTGATGAGCGAAATGAACAACGGTTTGAATAGCCCAAAGCGGGTTGCGAGATAAGCTAGAGCGCACCCGACAATGGCACAAATGGAAGACCAGGTCAGAACGGGTCCGGTCCATTCGGCAGAAACCCCATCATGCAATGCAGCCAATTCAATATAGGCGTAGTAACCGCCAATATTGATATAGGTAAAGCAAACGGCGATGAGGCAAATCACAGGCAGGATTTTTGGTACATGCCAATCTTCCACATGCTCTTCGCCTTGTTCCTGTAGAGCCAATTCCTCGGCGCTAAGCGGTCGTGCGGGAATCCAGCCGACAAGCAATGCGCATAGGGCGGCCAGAATCATAAAGAAGATATAGATCTCGTTCATGGTCATCTGAGGCAGAAAGTGCAATTCTGCCGCTGTCGAGAATGCAAATCCAAAAAGCAACAAGTTGAAAGCAACAACCGGTTTGGTCGTGCCTCCCAACGTTACCACAGCAATCGCGGTGAAGATGCCGCTGCCAACCCCGGCCGCTGCCCGAAGCGCGATCATTGCGGTGTAACTATCCAGCACCAAACACAGGGCATTGGCGCTCACGGCGAGGACCACGCCCGCCAAGATGATGGTTCGCCGGTTTATTCGGGCGACGGTAAGTGCCACCAACACAGCACCAACTGAGAAGCCAAACATATCCGCTCCCCAGATCTGTCCCACTTCCACTTCGCTGAAGCCGACTTTCTCCACCAGGGCGGTGGCAAGCACAGGAAAGCTCACCATCACAGTGTAGCCCACCAGCGCTATGAAAATGGCGATGGCAATGGTTTCCCACTTGTCGAAAGCATTTGGCGCGCCCTTACGGGCAGTTGAGTCCTTAATCATAATTTCCCCTAAAAGGCGCTGGAAGGCCCCGACCTTGGTCAATTTGGTTTGGCAACACTCTAGAGGATTTGTGATGACAAATAAAATATATTGTGATCACAAATGACAAAAACTACTGGCTGATTTTAGTGTCGTAGGGTCTCAATAGGGGACTAAAGAACTACAGGGGACACCCACATAAACTTCAAGTGTACGTCGTCAGATTCCTGAGACAAAAACCGGACTCAGTTATTTCTGAGAATGATGTAGCTTCTGGTCAGGGCAGCATCTTGGCAATGTTCGGCTGGAACATTAACAGGCGTTCCAATACCCACATCCCCCTCATTCAACAAATCAAGGGAACGTGCCAACCCAGCCTCTGAGTCGCCAATTCTCCTGATAATTATTCTAGTCTGCATATCCGTTCCCGTTGATGGACCCAAAAACAAGTGCGATACCATAGACATTGTCGTATCTCCCATCGCCTCTCTAGCGAGGGCGCCATCATTCAGTGTCTCGTATACATCAGCGATGGTGTGCCCACGCTCGATAAAGCACAGCCTGGTAGTCACCAAGGAAACATCGGTGCCGTCGTACGCATTTTGGTTTGTACCGAGTACCCGATTAGTCCAGAAACTCCTGTTGGCATTATCACAAGTGTAGCTCTCAGCAGGCACTATAAATACGTTTGTAGCCCAGTGTTCCATGTTGTCCCACACCACAACGCGCGTAAATTGGTTGGGAGCAGCGCCGTTACCTGCTACAGGCTGCCTGAAAAATACCGCGTTGGGGCCTGAGATATCTGCGGAGCGCGCTTCCTCGACGACTTCCGCAAAAGTGGCACCATCATTGACAAAGCATTGAGCGGCAACATAGAGCGAGCTGGGCGCGGGCATATCCTGCGCATAAGCATTAAACGAAAAAGCGATTAAAAATAGAAGCCATAGTTTTTCTTTCATATTTTACTCTCCCATTAGCATCAAACATCTGAAATTGAATTGAAATAGATCGCTAT
>JYMV01041798.1_pt1 | contig 18610 bp, 16 predicted proteins | sample 338911 | NCBI WGS metagenome assembly JYMV01 (sample SAMN03354496, study PRJNA234377) | hydrothermal vent metagenome | biome: Deep sea; feature: Hydrothermal plumes at the Eastern Lau Spreading Center, Western Pacific Ocean; material: Seawater | place: Tonga | collected 2009 | depth 2000 m m
TCAAAATCAAATTCTAATCTACTCAACAGAAATGATGTTTGACTTCAAGTATTTATTTTTGATTTTTAATTATAGATCTGGTCTTTCAACTAATGCCAAAATTACATGCATTACTTCACCATCCCTAAGGATACCCAAAATCATTTCATCCCCGACGGATTTTTCCTCTTGTAAGTGAATCAGAATGTCGCTAATTTTTCTTACCTCCTTGCCATCAACTGAAACTATAATGTCACCATCCGCGGGATATTCCTTATCACCGATTATTTTTATTTCTGAGACTCCCTTCAATCCAGCTATTTCCGCTGGACTGCCTGGTACAACTGTAACTATCAAAAATCCTTTTGATTGGTCTAGATCACGGACTTTGGCTAGTTCAGGATCAATGTCTTTTCCAGAAATACCAATCCATGGGTGGGAGTATTTTCCTTCTTCGATTAAAACAGGAACTACTTTTAAGATTGTATTAGAAGGAACTGCAAACCCAATTCCAGCAGATTGTCCAGTTCCAGATTGGATTGCAGTGTTGATTCCCATAACTTTTCCTGCCATGTTCAATAATGGTCCGCCAGAGTTTCCTGGGTTTATTGCGGCATCAGTTTGAATCACATTGGGAATTGAAAACCCTGTGTCTTGAGAAGGCAGTAATCGTCCTATCTGGCTTACTATTCCTGAAGTCATTGAGCCAGAAAGACCAAATGGATTGCCAATTGCTGCCACTTGCTCACCAACCTTGAGAGTGGAGGAGTCACCCATTTGCAAAGGATGTAAGTAACGTGGTTTCTCTTCAACTTTGATAACCGCTATGTCAGTAAATTTGTCTAAACCTATTATCTGTGCATTGTATTGACTTCCATCTAGGAATGTTATCGTCACACTACTAGCACTCTCAACTACGTGCGCATTAGTTATGATGTGACCTAAATCATCAAAAACAAAACCTGATCCAAGGCTACCTGTTTCTCGAGACGAATTAATTTTATCGACGTCAATTCTTACCACACCACTTTCAGATTTTTCAAATAATTCCACAAGAGTGAGACTCTTTTTTGTTGAAAGTATTGTTTCATCACCAAACTTTGTAACGTCATGTCCATTTGAAATAATCAAATCAGGAGTCGAAATTTGTTGGGCAGGCATTAGGACAAATGCAAAAATCAATATCACTGCAGCAGCTCCAATCACTCCTCCTACGATGAATCCTGATTTTGTCAAGTGTATACCTCCTCAAGTTTTTGACTATAAATTATACTATACATTAATCGATTTTTGAATTTGATCCTTCATATAATATGTCCTACCCCTCCATGATACTGCATCTTTACTAGTTGCTTGAAGCAAACCCGCAAAAAAACCACAAACTACAATAAAACATCCTACGGGTACAAATAACGAATACTTCATTCCTGAACCTACACCCTTTGCAGCATCTAATATTCCTCCTGTGTATACTAGTACAGATGCAGTCACAGCTATCACAAAAAGAACTGATGACGAAATACCTATGTTAAGAAAAATTGCTGAATATACAAGTAATGGAAATGGCATGAAGAGTAAAAATAAAACCGCAAAAGAACTTCCCACTGCAGTTTTTGCATTTTGTAGATAAAGTGGTATCATGAGTCTTTTCAGCGCATTCCACAGGGTAAAAGAATCTCTTGCCCAAACTGCATCGATAAGGTGCTTGCCGTCAACCATTCGCATTTTAAACCCAGATTCTTTTACCTTTTTTCCTAACGCACCGTCTTCAATAAGTTCCCTCTTTACGCCTTCATGCGTCCCTACTGAATCATAGGTTGATTTTTTGATAATGAAAAAACTTCCAAAAAAATATCCTGTATTTTTTGATGCGTCATTAACCCGTAAGGCAGAAAACCGTGTATGCAAGAATATAGAAATAATCGGAAGTGTAATTTTAGTTATAGAATCTAAACATAGCATTTTTGGAATAACTGTCAAGGCATCTAGTTCTAATGATAATAAATGAGATACGGCCAGTGATACTACAGAAGTTGCGTGCTTAGTGTCAGAGTCCGTAAACAAAAATAAATCACCAGTGGCTTTTTTGTATCCCTCCATACATGCCCAATTTTTTCCTATCCATCCTTCTGGCTTTGGTCTCGCATCTACGTGGATCAATTTGGGAAATTTTTCAGCATACTTTTTGATTATGGTTCCAGTTGAATCATCTGATGAGTCATTAATTACTATAATTTCGTAATTAGTGTAATCTTGATTTAAGAGAGAATCAAGACAATTAGCAATAAATTTTTCCTCATTTCTGGCTGGTAAAATTATAGATACTTTGGGACTTTCATGCTCTTTTTTTTTGAATTTATCCAAAAACGGTGTTTGTTGGAATGTCCTAAACATCGATTTGATTAAAAAAATCCATGTTGCTGATACACCAATTAAAATTGCCACAAATATGTAATTGAAAATATCTAGTGCCAGGTTCATAAATTACTGACTCTCAGCTTCTAGTTTTATAGATTCAAGCGCTTGTTCTGTTCCACTTTTCACGTGTTTCGTTATCATACCTGTAAACATGCCAGCTAGACCAGACATTTTAATGTCCCAATTGGCTTCAAGTGTCAAATTACTTTCCTTGGGTTTGAGGCTTAATGTTTTTGAGCCCTTAATGATCCCTTGAGTAAATTCAGCGTAAATTTTTTCTTTAGGATACAATGTAATTTTTTGCATGCATTTGGAATCTCTGAACGCAATAATGATTTCTCTAGTTATCTCATTCCCATCTTTTGATATAGTCCTGGTTTCTTTAGTGCCTTTCCAAAATTTTGGCTCGTTATCAAGATCTGAAATTATGTTCCAAACCGTATCTACAGAAGCGGTGATGTCAACAGACGTGTTTATTTCTGCCATATCATCTGTAATGTTTTTCAAAATATTAGTCTTTGATTTCGAAATTGATTTTAAACCGGTAAACAAGGGAAAGTTATGTCTGTTAGTTATGATGATTTTAAGAAACTGGACATACGAGTTGGGAGCATACTCGAAGTGGAAAAAATTCCAGGCAAAACAAGAATTGTCAAAGGTGTGGTTGATCTTGGCAATGAAACACGGAATGTAATTATAGGAGGTGCTGAGTTTTATGAGCCACAAGACTTGGTTGGTAAAACTGTAATTGTTATTGCTAACTTGGAAACAAAGAAAATTGCTGGGATAGAATCAAACGCTATGCTCTTAGCTGCTGATGTAAACGACAAACCATTTTGGCTAACCGTAGACAGTAATGTACCAGCTGGAACAAAAATCAAGTAGCAAATGTTTTAATTTGATCGAAGATTCGATTTGTTTGTGGATTTTAGCGATTTAGATATACTTGATGAATTTTTCGGAATGGGTGATGATTCAAACCCACTTATGATGCTAATTTGGATTCTTCCGATAATTCTTTTTGTGTTTTATGGCCAGCGAATACAATTAATTATCACATCAACAGATATTAAAAAAAAACTTGCTCAACTAGAACAATTTAGAAATGATTCAAGAAGTGAACTGATTGAATATATTAAAAAAGATTTGGGAGTCAAAGACGACGTAACTCAGAAACTTGATAGAATATTTGATTACTTTACCATCATGCCGATAGACATTGACCCAAATGGTATAATTCCTAAGATTCACCGTCTAATCCGTTCAAGGGAAGATACTACCAGGAAGCAAATTCAGTTATTATTCTCTGAAATTGATACAATGGAGATTACTAAGATTCAAAACTTGTTGGAAATTGTTACATACCTGCAACTTTTGCACAAAATTGTAAGGCACTTATTTTTAACTGCAAAAAAACAAAACAACTATCCTTTGATACTACCACTGCAGATGATGTTGCCATTCATTATGGAGCAGGCTGAAGCACTCAAAGATGCAATCCCCGCATTTAAGCTTGGGCAACCAATAGGTGATGGGATTGGTCCACTTGTAGTAGGTGAAATGATGCTTGATACAAAAAAACAGAGAGTTGAATTTGAAACCGTTTATAGTGAGTCAAAATTTGAGGGCAGAAAATTAATCCTGCTCAAGGCTGAAGGACCATTTGCTACTGTTGGTAGGCCAGCTGAGGCTGTTGAATTTCTTGTTGAAAAATACAAGCCTGACATTATTGTGATGATTGACGCCGCGTTAAAACTAGAAGGTGAAGATTCAGGAACTGTGTCACAAGGATTTGGGGCTGCAATCGGTGGAATTGGCACTGACAGATTTAAAATCGAGGAACTTGCTACAAAATTTGACATTCCTATTTTTTCAATTGTGGTGAAACAATCAGTAAAAGAAGCAATAACTCTCATGACAAAAGAAATTGCCGACAAAGCTGAAAATGTCAAAACACAAGTTCATGAAATGATCACTGATAATACAAGCCATGGTCAAACTGCACTTGTTATAGGTGTGGGAAACACTTTGGGGGTATCCCAGTAATGTTTAACAAAAACGAAAATATGGAATCATACACTTTAGAACAATGCGGTTCCTGTAGGAAACAATTCAAGCGTAAATTTTCCAAGGGGGATTTTGTTTTCAAGATTATGTCAAAATGTTCATCATGTCAGGGACAAGTAGTAATCACAAAGATTTTTGCTGATACACTTATCCCATAGTAGTTACTGTGACGCCAGTTTTGGTTGGAATAAACGTATGTTCTGCTTGAGCAACTGTTTTGCCATGAGCCTCAACAAGAATAGCATATGCGTGAACTACTTTCTTTTTAACCAAAATTTCTAGTAGTTCTCTTGCTTCCTTTTCTTCCCATTCTTTAACAAGCCACCTTAGTGCAAATGGTAACATGTTAAAGTTGTTCCAGATATATTCTACCAATCTATCTGCCTTTTCATCTTTGGTTTTTTTTCTTGAAGATAAGGCATAGATATTTTTAATTTTACCATTACGGACAAATCCCAAGCCATTCTTAGTCGTAACAAACGGCTCACACGCAAATGCCTCATTTTCCGAAAACAAAAATGAGCCTATTGTCCACATGTTCGGAACAGTTTTTCCCGCATGTATTGTGTATTGATCAAGTGAGTGTCCACTTAGATTAGCAATCGGTTTCAATCCCATATCCATTATTGTTTTTTGAATTTTTCTACCAACATCTTTTGATTTTACACCAACCTTGATCATGGACATTGCATTTTGTAGTGCATTTTCTGCTGCCTGAACAAGCAAATCGTATTGTGGATCATAATTTACCGTTACTGCGGTATCTGCAATATAGCCATTGATTTGTGCCCCGAGATCAATTTTGATCAAATCTGTGTCTGAAACTGTTTTGGGATCATTTGGTTCAGCTGTATAATGAGCTGCAATTTCATTTAGACTGGTATTTACAGGAAATGCACATTTAGCACCTCTCTTAATAATTTCTGATTCAACATACTCACAAATATCTTCTAAAGTAAAACCAATCCAATTTTTTCTACGAACATTTTCCCTTACTTCCCCAGCTATACTTCCAGCCTTTAGGTAATCTTCAATCTGCAACATGTTATCTCATTTTTTAAGTTATTAAAATCATACATTAATTAATTAAATTTAAATTCAAAATAGGAATGAACAAGCAAATTAGTTTTATTTTAAAGCGTTCTTTTTTATTTGGATGCCTCATCATCTCTTTTTCACTATTTGGATTTATTCTGGAGGTTGAGAAAACTCCGACTTCATTTCAGTTTGTAAACCCTATCGAAGTATTACGTTTTCTTAGCATAGAACATTTTGCTGGCCATATAGTGTGGGGACTAATGGTAGGATTTGTCACCCTAAGCTTTAGGTATATCATCCTCACCGGTTTTTTTGCTATTTTGGTTGACGCGGACAACTTGTTGAAAATACTGGGTCTTGAAGAATCATTCAGGATGGCACATTCCATTCCATTTGGAATTTTAGCTGCAGTTGTGATGATGTTAGTTTTCGGAAGAAAAGATTGGAGATTGGCAGCTATATCTTTCGGAGCGGTTTTAACTCATATTTCATTTGATATCATTTCTGGACGTTCTGGGATTTCAGGAGTTTTACTGGATCATTTTTCTTTTGGCGGGATTTATTTTGGTTGGCATTGTTACTTTTTTTACACGACATAAACAGCAGGTAGCTTAAATTGGGCGTGAAATTTTGTCACACAGAGGGAACGTGGTCTAGCTTGGTATGATTCGGGCTTTGGGTGCCTGAGGTCGCAGGTTCGAATCCTGCCGTTCCCATTATCTTTTTATCAAAATCTTCTTGATACCTTATTGTGCATATACAGGTATTGATGTTAAAGCAGGATGACCCAAAAAAATGCACTGCTGCAAAATTAGTAAAATTTGGACTTGCAAAACCTATTAACCAAATAACTTCTCGCACACTTGTCTTAGATCCATTTTCAAAAAAAACATTGTTGAAATCAGATAAAAAACTTATCAGCTCTATTACTGCTATTGATTGTTCTTGGAATCTTACTATCACTGTGTTCAGCAAGAAATTTTCCGGCATCCATAGAAAACTTCCACCATTATTAGCTGGTAATCCTGTTAACTATTCTAAATTAAATAAATTGACCACTGTAGAGGCATTGGCAGCTGCAGTTTACATAATGGGTGATTTTACCCTAGCGTCTTTACTCCTTGACAAATTCAAGTGGGGCCACACGTTTTATGCACTAAATAAAAATCTCCTAAATGATTATTGTAAAGCGGAATCTGCATCTAACATTTTTGAAATTTGTGGTGAATATGGTCTTGCTGGCTCTGCGGTCGCTGATATTTGATTAATAGTCCTAATAACTACAGTTTTACTCATGACTAGGGAGTAAAATTTCCTTTAGATTAAGCTCATGTTCTACAAGTGCTACAGATTTATTCAAGTGTAATCTCAATCGGTTCGATAATGAGTAATGAAACAAAGTCATCTGGACTAATCCGAAGTCTTTCTCTTTCACAGGCAATAATGATAGGCGTTGCCTCAATGATCGGTGGAGCAATCTTCGTGCTAGTAGGACCTGGTATAGATGCAGCAGGACCTGCTTTGATAATCGCATTTCTTCTTAATGGTTTTATCACCCTCTTTACTGCATTAACTTACGCTGAACTTGGTTCCGCATTACCTGCTACAGGTGGGGGTTACAAATGGGTAAGAGAAGGGCTTCCTAGACCAAATTCATATCTGAGTGGCTGGATGGCGTGGTTTGCACATACTATCGCAGGCAGTCTATATGCTGTTGCATTTGGAACGTTTCTTGGACATTTGTTAAAGTCTGCTGAAATAATTGATAATGCATCCGGATTACCACTTGAAAAGATCTTTGCGGCAATTGCAATTGCGGTATTTGCTTTTGTTAATATTAGAGGATCTTCACACACAGGGAAGGTGGGAAGTGCGATTACATTTTCCCAATTAGTAATTATTGGTATCTTGATAATTGCCGCCCTAGTAGCTATGACGTTCGTAAATCCTAATTGGCCTGGAAACTTTCAAGACTTTTTTCCTAATGGCACAATGGGATTGGTGCTTGCAATGGGTATAACATTCATCGCCTTTGAGGGCTATGAAATAATTGCGCAAGCTGGGGATGAGATTAAAAAACCGAAAAAAAATTACGTGCTGTTTGCATTTGTCTTTATTGGAGGCTTGGATCCCATGCAGTTGGGACAACCTGCATGGGAGTTTATTGGGGGATATGGAGAGCTTGGAATTATTGAAGCTGCTGAATACTATCTTCCATTTGGCGCTCTAATTGTACTGGCTGGGGGATTTGTTTCAACACTTGCTGCGCTGAATGCAACAACATTCGCTGCAAGTCGTGTCTCTTTTGCTATGGGAAGAAATCATGATCTACCACCAGTTTTTAACCGCTTACATAAAAAATACCGTACACCATATGTTTCCACAATTTGTTCGGCCATAGTTATGATGGTTTTAGCTATGTTATTTGATCTAACAATGATTGCACTTGCCGCCAGTGTCATGTTTTTGTTTTTGTTTGCACAGGTTAATGTAGCCTGTATTACAATACGAAGACTTGCCAAAGAAAAAAAGTTGGTTTATGGTTTTAAAACGCCATTATTTCCTTTAGTTCCAGTTGTTGGTTTTGCCCTTGTTTCTATCCTGGCTGTTTATCTATTATTCTCTCAACCGCTTAGCTGGTTAATTGCTATTGTTTGGGTGGGAATAGGTTTCTTGATTTACAAATTGTATACGTCAAGGAAAGAGAAAGAATATCATGCGCCTCTTGTGTTCAACCAATCACCCGAAGAAAGAAAGGAGTATAGAATTTTAGTTGTTTTTAAGAAACGAACGGCAACTAGACTCGTCAAACTTGCTGAGGCAATATCTGATCAGAAAGATGGTGAAATATCTTTTCTTAACGTTATAACTGTTCCAAAACAAACCCCTTTGTCTTTTGCAAACAAATCAGGTGAAACTGGTATCGATGTATTTGATAAATTTAAGAAATCAATCTCTCATTCAATACGGCATAGATACCTAGTTAGACTTTGCCATGATCCTACTGAAGCAATTCTAGCCACAGCAGAGGAACAGAGTATTAACACGTTAATAGTGGATTTTTCCTTCCTGCGGAATAATAGAAAATTACTGTCACTGACTACTTGTGATATAATTGGGGTAAAACTAAGAAAAAATTTTGCTAAGGATATTTCTAATCTCATTGTTTCATATGACAGTGGACGTCATTCAAACCTTGGGCTTGAAATTGCAGCTGCAATCTCAAAAGAACACCAAAGTAAAATTAGAGTCGTTCGTGGTATAAACCGGTCTCCTAAAATTGAGACTGAGATTGTTAACAAAATTAATGACGTGATGTTCAGTCTTGATATAAAAAAGATACAATTTGAAGAGGTAGAGCCCAAAACAAAAAACATGCTGGTATCATCCGAACTCTTGAAGAACTTTGGCCGAACCAAAACGGGCATTGTGATTTTAGGCGCAGGGAACCAGGCTGATACGGCTTTTAGCCCGAAAACATTGGAATTAGCAGACAAATCAAACAAGTCAACAATTATTGTGCGTAATCATATGTTCTCAGAATTTCATGCGAGATCATTTTGGAATGTATTCATGCAGATATTAAAACAAAACAAGTATCTTTACCGTACATACATAGAGTGTTTAGCATTTGTATACATGATTAAACCTAAGAAGAAGATTGAAAAGTATAACGAAGATTACTTTGAATCTCGATTATAAGAAATGTTGAAATTACCTATTTTTTAATCCTAATCAAGTGTGAGCTAGTGGACGAAACGCTGCTACGGCAGAGGAAACTCCTCCCTTCATACAGGAAATGTGATCTGTAGATAGATAGTCAGAGATGGCTGGCAACAGAACAGAAAAAAATCCCATCTGGAGTACAGTGATGGTACTGCCTGAGGTTTCCAGAGACGGAATGAAAATCTGCCCCACATGAAGCAAGGTCAAATCGAACCATAGGTTCCTGTAACAGGTTCAGGTAGACCGCATAGCGAAATATCGTTTAGAACAGAAGGAGGGTTACGGCTAGCACTCACTTATTTTTTTGGTTTGAAGCCTTTTGGCATGGCGCCACCTGTTGTACTGGCTGATTCAGATTTTTCTTCAACTTGTGGCTTATCGTCACTATAATAGTTTCTATGTTGATCATAATCATCTAGCCCTTTTACTTGAGCTTCACCCCTAACTGTTTGGTATCCACCAGAGCTTGCACTTGTTGCAGTAGCAGTAAGATCCTTTGGATCAATTCCAATCTGTTGATAATGTCCTTTCTCTTTTGATAGTTTTCTCCAACTCATCAGCATCATTGCAACACCACCTAGTCCTGCCATGCCAGCCATGCCATACAGAATAAAGGCTGGGAATTCTCCAGCTGATGTTGTTGCATAACCTTCAGGTGCATTTGGCGTCACACCAAAAATTTCTGAAGTTCCTAAAATATCTCTGTTTGCGAATCCAATTATGTCTATACTTGCATTAGCAGAAGATTCTATGGATTTTATCACGTACACTTTGTCACTAGTAAATGTAGATTCATTTACTTGTTCTCTAATCAATCCCTCCCGAAGACTGCTTTCTCCCATTGTAAATGAAGAAAGTACACTACCTGTAACAAAACCATGTTGTGCTGCATCTACACCAATTCCAGTAGGATCAAACAAAAAGTGCCAGTTTCCAATTGGTTGTGCTTTTATTCCGTCACCATCCATCAATCTAGCAGTAAGAAGTTCACCTGAATCACTAGCCTTCATTGATAAACCCATTGATGGAATGAAAGTTTCAATAGCAGAAATTGGTATGTTAATTTCAACATCACCATACATTGGTGCAGAGATTACGACTGGTCCGAGAGCTCCAAACCCTCTCCAGTCTACGTCTATTAGCGTTGGTGAATTACCAGAACCAGCTGTAATTACAAAATTTTGAATCGTTGGTCGCAACACAATCTTATAGTCTATTGATGCACTTCCACTTCTTCCAGTCAAGGTTGCAAGATATTCTAAATCCAAGTCAGTAATTTGTGCTTGACTGCCTTGTGATAGGATATATGAATTCAAGTTTGCAATCAGCGAACTCATGCCAGGAGTATATGAAGACGCAGTAAATGATATTTTGTCACTTTTTCCAGCCAATGCATCAGCCAACTTTCCACCCTGTGAATAATCCAAAACAATTGATCTTTGATATGTCATCTTAGCAACTGCAGTGTCTGAATTAGGATCTATCGTAACTTCTAGCTGGGATGATGCCAATGCTGGAGCTAAACCACTAATAGCAATAATAGCAGTCAGAAAAAGCATTATACTTAATCTAACAACAGCCATAAAACTTTGCATATTTTTTAATTAATTAACCTTTTCGCAAAAATCCCAAAAACCATCTATTGATAAAGTAATATTGGTAGACATCATTCCACTATAATGTTCTGAGAAAAAATGATTACAATTCTAGCTGGCGGTACGGGATCTGTTAAACTTGTAAGAGGATTTGCCTCTCAGAGGTCTGACGTTAACGTAATAGCAAATGTAGGTGATGATTATTGGCTTTATGGGATGTACATCTGTCCAGATATTGATACAATCATTTACGGATTAGCAGATCTGCTAGACCAGGACAAAGGCTGGGGTATTAAAAAAGACACATTTGGATTTTTAAGACAAATGGAGATTTTTGGTGAAGAGACATGGTTTAGGATTGGTGATAGAGATACTGCCACGCATCTTACCAGAACTAACATGCTAAAAAATGGTAAAAGTCTAAGTGCAATCACCAAGTGGATGTGCGAAAAATTTGCAATTGAGACTAAGATTATCCCAGTTACTGATAATACAGTATCAACTAGAATTACAACTAGCAAGGGCAAACTACACCTACAGGAATACTGGGTAAAGTATCGTGGAATGGATCCGGTAGAAGGAATTGAATATGAGGGTATAGAAAAAGCTCGTCCTAATCCTGAAGCTATAGCTGCCATACATGACTCTGAACTTGTAATTATTGCCCCTGGTAATCCTTTAACCAGTATAGGTCCGATGATTCTGATGAAAGGAATTAAAAAAGAATTATCCAAAAACAAACGCAAAGTAGTAGCGGTAAGCCCAATTATTGGTGATAAGGCAGTTAGTGGACCTGCTGGGAAATACATGGAGGCAGCTGGTATTGAAGTTTCAGCATATGGTGTGGCAAAATGGTATGCAGAAGTTTGCTCCAAATTAGTCATAGATACTAGAGATCGTATACAAACAAAGAAAATTGAGTCATTGAACGTGAGCGTGTATGATACCAAAATAAAAATGACAAATAAAAAAGATGAAGATGCGCTTGCATCATTTTTACTAAAACAAATACGCATATAGATTGAAAACATGTGCAATAATACCAGTAAAGACTTTTTCCGTGGCCAAAACAAGATTAAAACTTTCTAAAACTCGGAAAGAAGAAATATGCAAAGCAATGCTTGAAGAAGTATTAGACACCGTATCAAAGTCTCAACTCATTGACAAAATTATCCTAGTGTCAAAAGATGAAACAATACTTAAACTTGGCAGACAATTTAATGCTGTGGAAATTTTTGATGACGAATCAGGCGTTAACCATGCTGTACATTTAGCGGACCAATACATTTTGGATAACAAGTACGACCGTTCGGTCATCTTTCCTCAAGATATACCGATAATGAGATCTTCTGACATAGATAATCTATTGGGTTTTCGTGAATCCGAAAATTCTGTAATAATTGTTCCATCAAGACAATTGAACGGAACCAATGCGTTAGTGAGGTGTTCTACCAATATAATGAAAACACAATATGATAGAGGTAGCTATGTATTTCAATTGGATGCTGCGAAAGCAACATCTCAAAACGTATCGGTTGCATTAATTCGTCGAATAATGTTGGACATAGATGATGAGCATGATCTTACATTCATGTTAAATCAAAATGAAAAACCAGATTTCTGTAAAAGAATTAGCAATTTTCAATACTAACGGTTTTGATATATTTATTAACAATTGTTCGAAAGCATTGCTTAAATTGGAAATACACACTTCAATTTTATATAAAAATAAATTACAAAATGTAACGAAATTTATTTTATTTTCATTTTTTGTTATCTATGTTTTAGTACTTTCTAGCTCCGAATCAGCTTTTTCTGAACAATATGACGTTTCAATTCCTTTTGGGTCATATGATCCACGACTAAATACTCCAGCTGTTGTATGGTTTGACCCCCCGGAAATCTCCATCTTAGTTGATGATACCGTTATCTGGCTTAATGATGATCAGGAGGCTCATACCATAACTAGTGGTGAAGGTACCGGAAGATTTGGATGGACAGAATCGTCCGAATCTTTTGGGAATCCAACTGGATTGTTTGACAGCGGCAGGTTTATGCCAGGTGAATCATGGTCTTTTACCTTTAATGAACAAGGAATTTTCCTATACTTTTGCGTTATACATCCATGGATGGAGGGAGTCGTATATGTTGATCAAATAATTCCAGATTATCCACATGACGCAAAAGGCAATAAACTTGAACGGTTTCCAATCTTACAGATAACTCCAGATCAGTCAGTTGAGATTAATTTTTCTTGGGAACCAAAAATTATCAGAACTAATGAGAAGGTAAATTTTATTTATAGATTTTATGATGCTGTACAAGATCTTCCCCTTAAAAAAATACAATATGACATTATAATAATACAAAACGGAAAAGAGGTTTTTCGTAGTGAAAATGCAGTATCTGGATTTGGCGGTGACTATAGGCAATGGGTTTTTGAAGAATCTGGCCCAATAATTATAAAATTTAGAAACATCAAGTTAGCCGGTTCTGTTGTAGCACAAGAACTTTCAGATATAGTTGGAGCAAGTTCTTCAATAACACTCACCGAAAATTCTGCAGGAAGAATTGGGGAATTTACTGCCATCGTTTATTTTAATCCTATCAAAACTACATCACCTGTGAAAATTGTTCAGCCAGAAGAAACTGCACAGTTTTATTATGAACTTCCTATACTAGTTGTTATCATACCAACAGTCTTACTACTGATAGTCATATTCATTATGAAGAAAAAACCAGTCATCCAATCATCTGGGAAAAAATCTACACCAATTTGAAAATCATATGACTAAGCATGTTTAGTTTTTTGTAAAATAAGAGTTAGTTATCTACTGGTTCCTATCCTTGTTTCTTCTTTCTTTTTCTTCTGATTGATATAATTATTCCAACTATTATTGCACCAATGATTATTGAAAGTATCCCCACATATGGTGTATCTACAGTTTCACTTTCAGATTGTAAAATGGGAACGTCTGGAAGAGTTGCCTGTCCTTCAACCACAAGAAAGCTAGTAGTATAGCTGTCAGGCCTTAATACCTCGTCAGATGACGCAAAGATCTTTAGTGTGTTTGCTCCAACATCAAGGTGTGAAGCCTCTTCATGTGTAATCATAATTTCGTATATATTGTCACTAGCATATGAAACGAAAGGCGAGTTAACCCCTGATGCAACTGTCTCACTTTTAGAATTTGTGACAAAATAATGAATCTTGGATGAATCCGTCGCCTGAATTTGGATGGTGAATTGTTTTCCCAAGTTTACAACATCTGAAATTTCAACACCAGTGATTTTTGGAAATTTAATCTGTTCGAACTCTTCCCACTTACCAGATTCGAACGGATATCCGACTGAGTCAAACGACTTGATGGTTATCGTCCTTGACTCCGGGGAATAGTAATCGAGATAAAACGGACCGTTACTAATTACACCGTGATTATTTTGCTCAATCCATTCTATTGCTGCGTCATAGCGCCCTTCAAAGTATTGCCAGTCATATTGAGAATTTTCTAATGAGGGTGGGATATAGCCCGATTCTTTGAATTCTGTAAGATACTGCTGTATGATCTTTGAGTCAATTGGAACTATGAGTGAAAGCCAGTTTACGCTTTTGCTGATTGAGCCCGAGCGTGAAAATGACACCTTGCCGTCAAGTACAGCCTGCTCCGAGGCTGCCATAATCTCCCAAGGCATACTGCTCCAAGGAGTTGACCATGAAGCGATTTCAGCCTCATCAAAGTGCCAATAATTAGCATAAACTTCAATTGTGTCATTATCAATCTGTTTTATTCCAACCAATGTCTTCGCATTCTGTGCTGCTTGTGGTGAAAATTCAGAATCATATGTCTTGTCGTTTTGAAGCTGTTCAGAACCCCATTCCAACAAAAAGTACATGGTATACAATATGTCATTCATGTCCATGCTTTGTTCATGGTGCCAGTTGCCAAGTATAAGATCAAATGTAACCTTACTTGTGGCTTCCTGGTCAGTTCCAACTTTTTTCCATCTTTGATTTGCTATGTCCCAGATAATTGCATCCTCGGGAACCGTGATCTTACTATCACTGCCAAAATTTTCAACCTGCCACTCGGTTCTTATCGGAATTGTCTTACCAGTAAATGGATGGCTGAAAACACCTGGATCGTAAAGGTTTAGCCATATTTGATTACTGTACACATCACTAAATCCGCCAATTGGATTCCAAGATCCTTGGTAGATTTGTTTCACACCAATCATCAACGTATCAGTGTCAGATTTTACGTTAATTGGGGTAAACCTAGTTGGAACGCCTGCACCAAGAGCATTGATGACACCATCAATGCTGTCGTTTGCAACATACTGGTCTGTCTTGCTAGCAAGAAATATTCGAACAGATTCATTAATTCCTTCCTTTGTTGCATCCTCTATTAGCGAAATCCTTTCTTCTGCAGATTTAAAATCACTTACATAGATTTTTTTTGTTATAGAGTCAAGATAGTCATTTTTGTAATTCCAGTAAGTCGGATCATTGTTTCCTGGCATGTTAGAAAACCATGGGGAGTACATTTGTGCAAGCCCAACAGAGTCATACTTTGCAAATCCTGAGCTTCCCCAACCTTCAGTATACAAATGCCATTTTTGATCTGCCGGATCTGAACCATAAACAACAACAAACGCCTTGTTAAGATCCCCAAAATCCTTGTTTACTTTAAAACCAATCTTTTCAAGCTCTGAAGAGAGAATCTCCCCTATGGATTTTCTAACTGGATCATCGCTTCTAATGAAAAACGTGATTTCAACCTGTTTTCCATCATGATACCAAGTACCATCAATTTTTTCAGCACCTACTTTCTCAAGTTCCTTGGTAATTAGCTGGTTTGCTAGGGATGGATTGTATTTGAAATGAAACGATTCAAGCTCGTCAATTATTGAAAGATAGTCAGCGGCAAATGCTCCATAATTTGAAATCATGGTTCTGCCATAACCCCCAATAAGCTCGTTAACAATAAACTTCTTATCGAACAGATAATTTAGTGCAAATCTTATCTCCTTAATTGAAAACGGATTGAAAGACTCGGAAACTGAAGGGTTTGTCAGTATGCTATATGACCCGCCGGTAGATTCGAAAACCTGAATTCCCTCCCTGGACTTTTCCGTCTCAATTCTATCCGAGGAAACCCGAAAGTAGTATATGTCAAGATTGCCGTTACGAATTTCCCCAAGGGCAGTGTTTTCATCCAAATACTGGACAAACTGAACCTGATCTACAAATGTACCTTTTTCGGCAAATGCTACGGGAAATGCAATCAGTGCTAGTATGGCAACTAGCCAAAATTTCATGTCAGACATAGTATATCATCATAATTTAAAGTTCATTTGTACTAAAAACTATAAGATTTTAAAATCAAAAACAAGCAGTTTTTTAGTTGAATACAAAATTACTTATGCAGGCAATTAGCGGTGTAATACCTGGCGGTATATCCACAAAAGATTTTGCGGCGATTATATCTACCGATAAAAACACGGCAGAAAAAATTCTTGACATGCTAACTCAAAATGGAATTGGTCAAACTATTGGAAACTTGGTAAACTTTGAGGATGGTGACAAGCTCAAGACGGCGCTTTTTGCCATAAAGAACGGTGTACCTATTGAGGAAGTTTCACGGTATATTGATTGGAAAGATTTTGAAGGGCTGGTAGCTGAAATACTTGATTCAAAGCACTTTGATGTCTTGCGGAATTTTAGGCTGACAAAACCCACAATGGAAATAGATGTTGTAGGTGTGCGCCTTGGGATAGCACTCATCATTGATTGCAAGCACTGGAAAAGACTAAGTCACTCTGCACTTGAGACAATTGTTGTAAAGCAGGTAGAACGCGTGAAACATTACATATCAAACGCAAAAGATGTGATTGCTGCACCAGTTATTGTTACATTAAATCAGGAAGAAACTAGTTTTATCAGCAAGGTTCCAATTGTGCCTATCTTACAGCTTTCTTCATTTATTGACGAGTTTTATGGCAGCATGGAAGAGATCAAAACCATAGAAAAATAGATAGTAAAAATATACCAACACAACCAATCATGAATCCCTTTGTAATTCTTAACGAAGTGTCAAGTGCCTTGGAAATATGTTCGAAGATTCCTGAACCCATGACTCTTACTTTTGACTTATTTTCTAAAATTTCAAATTTGCCCGTAATGATATTTTTTTCCGCCTCTCTTGCAATAGACAGACACCAGTTTGCTAATATTTCTGGTTTGGTAATAAATCCTAATTGGTAGTAACCATTTCTGTTTCTTACACCCATTGTTGTAAAATGAGTATCAGAAGTAAACATTTCAACTAGATCACATCCATTGTTTTGTAGATGTGTTACAATTTTTTCGCGTACGCCATTTTCTATGTTATTAGCATCAGCCCAACACAAAAAGTACTTCTTTTGAGCAAAGGCAAGACACAGTATTCCTATACCCCCACCGGCAAGATCACTCGTTTGTATGTTCAAAGATTTTGAGTTTGCATAACCATATCGAAGAGGGTAGCTTGTTTTTGTGATAAGAATATCAAGGACAGATTTTGCAGCTGATAACATATCCTGCGAGTCATCCTGTGATATCTCACCACCCATAGCATTGTGAGTATCAACAACAAACACATTCTGAAAATTCCTATTTTTCGCTATTTGTTCAATCTCGGTCTTTATGAAGAGTGGAACATCTTCCATACCGTGTGGTGATAAGGAAAGAAACAAAATTGCTGTTGAATCAAAGCGCATACCCACAGCACGCGCCCTGTTTATCTGTGCAGTGACAGGTTCTGTACATGTAAGACCTTTTGTTGAAATGGAGCTCTGTAACAGTCCATCTAGATATGTTTTCACATCTTGTTGTGATGGTAGATTAAGTGAATGATCAGATACACTATGTAATACCATTGCAGACGAATTCATAGTTTTATAGATTTGATAAGGTATATCACTTCCACCAACGGGGTGAAATGGACCTGGATGAAGGTCTGGAAGTATCATGCGAAAATCATTTTTGTTATCATCCGTATAGAAACGGATTTGAGATGTGGAAATTTGTAATGGTTTTGACGACTCAAGAATTATTGATTCCATATCACTTGGATCATTTTGTGATACTGACTGCAGATATGCCTGCAACAACTGATGCGTACTTTTTATTCCCGGCAGTCCAGTTCTATTTGTAAAATAAGACCAAAAAACGGCAACAGTTAGAAACACAATTCCAAATGCTAAAGTTTCCACATGATATAGAACAGACCACATATCAATTGGGATTAGAACAAGAAATATTGCTAGCGGTTGAACAAAACATAGTACACATGATTTTTTTAAACTAATGCCAAGTGTGGTGGTCATAATTCCAATTCTAAAACTGCAATAGATGAGCATGCCAATAGCAACATAATACAATGAGAGTTCTTTTGAGAGTATGAGAGCCCCTAAAATTCCAGCAACCACAGTAATTAGCCATAACACAGTTCCAAAAAATGACATATGCAATGACTTTGAATACTCTTTGTGTCTTGTAAAACGCGAATCAAAATATTGTGTTACAAGTAATACAGCAATTACTGCAGGAAGATGATAGAGTATTTCATAATTTGCAATATAGTTGTTGAATGCAAGGGCCGATATTATAGATACAATCCCAACAGATGCAAACAGTGAAACGTAAAACGATGCCGGGTTTATCAGTGTAAACGAATATCTCCTGTGAATATTCTCAATATCATTACTATCGGACATAGCATCACGGGACAAGAAGGAATTCTAAT
>JYMV01020489.1_pt1 | contig 18596 bp, 15 predicted proteins | sample 338911 | NCBI WGS metagenome assembly JYMV01 (sample SAMN03354496, study PRJNA234377) | hydrothermal vent metagenome | biome: Deep sea; feature: Hydrothermal plumes at the Eastern Lau Spreading Center, Western Pacific Ocean; material: Seawater | place: Tonga | collected 2009 | depth 2000 m m
CCCGTACGGCTCGCCTTGTCCGCAGCCGGCCTCTTCATCTTGAAACCGGAGGGACCAGATGTTAATCGGCCACTTCACCGAGCAACCTTGGCAGGACGAAACTTCAGGACTGATGGGGACCCAGAGTACCGACTTGAGCATCAGCAACTCCCTCTATAACCCCGCCGTGGGCGCTCAGCTCTACAACCGATACTTGGATGAAAAGGTTTACGCCGAGGAAATGGGGTTTGACGGCCTGGTGCTCAATGAGCACCACAGCACCCCCTTCTGCATGCAGGGAGTTACCAACGTCGGAGCGTCCATCCTGGCCCGAATCACCAAGAAAGCAAAGATAATCATATTGGGCAACGTTTTGCCCATATGGGACGACCCTCTTTGGCTGGCCGAACAGCTGGCAATGATTGACATGATCTCCAATGGACGTCTAGTTTCCGGTTTCGTCCGGGGCGGAGGGCGCGAGAGCTTTGCCCACAATTCCCCTCCCCACTACAACCGGGAACGGTTCGAGGAAGCCCACGACTTTATCGTTAAAGCCTGGACCGATCCGGGCCCATTCCGCTGGGAGGGAAAGCATTTCCACTATCGTTATGTCAACCCTTGGGCCAAGCCCTTGCAGCAACCTCATCCCCAGATATGGATACCGTCAACAGTAAGCATAGAGACGGTCAAGTGGACGGCCCAACATCGGTACCCTCTGGTATTGCTGGCCACCAAGCTGGAGCCCACCAAGGAAGCTTTCCAGCTTTACCACGACACTGCGGCTGAAGAGGGATACGAGTCGGGCACACAGAACGTTGCCTATTTGTGGAAGGTACACGTCGACGAAACGGACGAGAAGGCCGAGGAAGTGGGCAGAAAGTATCTGTCCGGAGTCAGCAACCCCTTTCTCTCCGGAAATGAGGGGCAGGTCAACCCGGCGATCATGAGTCTCCCGGGCCATACATCCAGGAACTCTCGGCGATTGGCGGCGGCAGCTTTCGGACCTCGGGGCCGATTCGGAACCAACCGGCGCCCGTTCGAGGAGCAGGTCGCCGACCACACCATAATCACCGGAACGCCAAAGACTGTACTGCCCAAGATTCGCCACGTGTTAGAGTACCTGCGGCCGGGGAGCATCTTCTTCTGGGATGGCGACGGCGCAATGACCCATGAAGACTCCATGCGCAGCCTCAGATTGATGGGCGAAGAGGTCATCCCGGCAGTGCGGGAAATGGGCAAAGAGTTGGAGCTGAATGGGCCTTTCGAGGTGGATTCAGCCACCGGCAAACCATACCGGGACACCATCGCGGCCGCCAAAGTGAGCCAAACAGCGGATTAGGGCTCGATTGACAGCCCCATATGCCGCGCCGGTTATCGGGGCAATTTCTGATTGGAGATTATGCCAATGGCCGAAACGGCAGATGTAGTTGTAGTAGGGGCCGGCGTCGTTGGATGCTCGGTTGCTTACTACCTGTCACGCCAGGGCGCCGACGTCAAGTTGGTGGAGCGGGAAGGCATCGGCAGCGGGGCCTCAACCCACGCCACCGGATTTCTCAGCCTTTTGGGCGCTGAATTCTCCCAAGGTCCATCCTTTGAATTCGCGCTGTCCGCCTACCGGGAGTTCCCGGATCTGGTGAAGGACCTGGAGGAATCAACCGGCATCGACCTACTCTACCAAAGACGCCCCTCGCTCAGGTTAGCGTTGGAAGAGGAAGAAGAGACTCTCATCCGGGACCTCATGTCGTGGCAGCAAGAATCGGTCTCGGTGAAGTGGATAGGGCCCGATGATGTCCACGAATTGGAGCCCCGCCTTACACCCCAGATCCGGGGCGCCGCCTATGAGAACGAATCAGCCCAACTGGACAGCTACCGCTTGACCTTGGCCTTGGCGCAAGCCGCCGAGAAGCGAGGTATGGAGTTGCAACTCCGTCCCGTGACCGGTTTGTTGCGGGACAACTCCCGAGTGACCGGCGTAAGCACCGCCACCGGAGACATCGAGTGCGGCACGGTGGTCATGGCGGCAGGCACGTGGAGTTCGTCCTTCGGAGAATCCATTAACTTCCAGATTCCCGTGCGCCCGTTGAAGGGCGAGCGCCTGATATTGCGCTTCGACGGTCCTCCTTTGCCGGTGTTGATCAGCTCTCCCAAGCGGGGTCACATGATTAGCCGGCTCGATGGAGTGCTCAGCGTGGGCAGCACCGGAGGCCGCGACTACGATCAGAACAACCTGTTTCTGGGAGAGGAATTCGACAGCATCCCCACCGAGACAGCCAAACTCGAATTATTGCAAAGGGCAATAGATGTGCTGCCGGAGTTGGAGTCTGCCGAATTGATACAACAACTTGCCGGTTCCCGCCCCCTGAGCCCCGATCGCATGCCCATTATTGGGCCTATACCCAGCATGGATGGTATAGTGTTGGCCACAGGTCATTCCACCAAGGGAATCCACCTAGGACCCATCACTGGGCGCATAATAGCGGAGTATATACAATCGGGTTGTACCCGAATGCCGCAAGAGATGGAGGCATTTCTTCCCTCACGGTTTGCAACCGCGTCAGCGATCGACTTTCACGCCAGCGGGCGGCTGGTAGACGAGTAACCACCGAAGTACCATACTAGCCAAAATGGTTATGGAGGAAGTTCATTATGGGAATTCAGGTTAAGGGCATCGGACACATTGGGATCTTGGTATCCGATTTCGAAAGGTCGTTCAAATTCTATACCGAGACTATGGGGTGCAAAGTGACCAACCGCCGTAAGGGCGCCGACGGCAGAGAGACCGCGTTTCTCCGCTTCAACGAAAACCATCACGATTTCGTGATCGGAACCGCTCCGGAGGGGGCCGACGTTACCTCTGCGCAAGGCGGGGACCGGTTGATTCAGCAGATCGCTTTCTTAGTGGAAGACCGGGAAGCGTACTTGGATGCCCTGGCGCATCTGCATAAGCATGGTGTGACTCCAGCCAGCAAGGTACTGGTTCACGGCCCCGAGGGCGGCGGAGGAGTCACGGGCAGCGGCAGCCGGTCCTTCTACTTCTATGACCCGGACGGCAACCGTCTGGAGATCTACTGCGACGCCGTCAAAGTACGGAACGGTGAGGAATTCCCCAGGGCCGACATTGCGGAAGCCTTGAAAGCGTTCTCCCAGGTGGAAGTAACGCGGTAGAGACAGATTAGCACTCGACAGCGGGTTGCGGCGATTGCCGCAACCCGCTGTCGATATTGCCTCCCGTTCTCCTCTTACGAAAACTTAGAGGGAACCGGAAGGCTGCCCATCCCAAAGAATCACGTTGTCTAGCAAGTTAGAATCCGAATTGGGAGGATATTATCATGGCGAAAATCAAGCATATAGCGCTGACGACCAAAGACCCTAGCAAGGTTGCCGAGTTCTATAAAGAAGCCTTTGAGATGGTAGAGGTGCGCCGCAGCGAGAACGGAGCGGTTTTCCTCTCGGACGGCTACATAAATCTGGCCATCCTGAACTATAAGACCGCAGCCACCGATTCCGACGTCGGACCCAACGGAGACAATTACGACGGCATCCACCACATCGGCTTCAAAGTGGACGACCTGGACGAAGCTTGCGACAAGCTGGAGAAGGCCAAAGGCCGGGCCATCACCACCAGAGAAGGGATGGACACCATGGCGCCCGGTTCCCCTCGCAACTTCGAGATGAAGTGGTCGGGGCCCGACGACGTGGTCATCGACATCTCCCACACCGGCTGGCTCACCAGCGAATAGTCTGGCTGTCACGCCAAATGAAACTAGACCCCGTCCCACCGGCAATGCGCGGTCATTGCTGAGCCGTTGGCCGGGGTTTATTTTTTCGTATGGTCCAACCTGAGGGCAAACGAACCAGTCAAGCAGCAAATTGGGAAGCAGGTACCGCCATGTTTACGAGACCTCCAACCAATCTGAACTAAACGTCGTTACCGGCGCCTTCGGCTACACCGGCAAGTACATCGCCCGCCGGCTTCTTGCCGACGGTATCCGTGTTAAAACCCTCACCGGCCACCCCGAACGTCCCAACCCTTTCGGCGGCGAAGTGGTTGCCGCCCCTTTCAACTTCGACGATCCTCCGGCCCTCATCGAACAGCTATCAGGCGCTTCGATCTTGTATAACACCTACTGGGTCCGCTTCTCCCGGGGAGAGGTCACGTTCGATCGTGCCGTCGAAAATACCAGGACATTGATTCAAGCGGCCAAGGACGCGGGCGTAGGCCGGATCGTTCACATCAGCATCACCAATCCATCCCTGAACTCTTCTCTACCCTACTTCAGAGGGAAAGCCAAGGTAGAGGAGGCGATCATCGACTCTGGAATCTCCTACGCCATCATCAGGCCCACGGTCATCTTCGGCATCGAAGATATCCTTATCAATAACATAGCCTGGCTGCTGCGCCGATTCCCTCTGTTCGTCGTACCTGGCGGGGGCGGCTATCGGTTCCAACCAATCTTCGTGGAAGACCTGGCGGCGCTGGCGGTGGACGCGTGTGGACAAGAGGATAACCTGGTTTTGGACGCCGCTGGTCCGGAAACATATACTTTTGACGAATTCGTCCGGCTCGTCGGGCAGACAATGTGCAGCAGATCCACGATCGTTCACCTGCCAGCGGCCTTGGCCCTGGGTCTTTCCAAAATCGTGGGATATTTTCTCGGAGACATGGTCTTGACCCGGGACGAAGTGACCGGCTTTATGTCAGACCTGCTCATTTCAGATGCGCCGCCCGCAGGCAAGACGTCGCTGAAGTCGTGCCTAACCACCAATGTTACCGCACTAGGCGGTAGCTATACCTCTGAGTTGGACCGTCACTACCGCCGGTGATCTTGCTTGAGTTGAATCGCCCCAAGTGCGGGTGTATGCTGCTGGCCTGTAGCCTCTCCTTAAATACCAACCGGATAACGCCACTAATCAATAACAATCAGGGAGATTGCCATGAAGTTCGGACTTTTTACCATTGTGCCCTGGCATGAGAGCGTCACTCAGGAGCAAGCCCTACGCGATGCCATGGAGCAAATTGAACTGGCCGACCAGTTGGGACTCGACGAAGTTTGGCTGGGCGAGCACCGGTTTTCCAGGCATGGGCTCCTGTCCGGAATATTCTCCTTTCTAGGCCAGGTAGCCGCCCGAACCAAGCATGTCCGAATCGGCACCGCGGTAATCGTGTTGCCCCTGCACAATCCGATTCTGGTGGCTGAAGAAACCGCCATGCTGGACGTTATCAGCGGAGGACGCTTCAACTTCGGCATCGGCGCGGGATATCAACGCCAGGAGTTCGACGGCATCGGGGTAAATATGGAGGAGAGCCGGGAACGGTTCCAGGAAGCCGTGGACGTAATAACCCGGGCTTGGACCGAAGAAAGTCTGACTTTCCACGGCAAGTACACCAACGTAGACGATCTGGAGGTCATTCCGAAACCTTTGCAAAAGCCCCACCCACCCCTGTTCCAAGCGGTCAGTACCTCTCCGGCCAGCATCGAATTCGCCGCCAGCCGGCAGATACAGGTCATCGCCGGAGGTCCGACCGACATTTTGGGGCAGGCGCCCCAAGTGATTCAGCGATGGCGGGACAAGATGGACGAATACGGCCACCCCCACGCCCATCTGGACCCTCCCATGTCCAAGGCCATCTACGTAGCCCCCACGATGGAGGAAGCGGAGCGGGACCCAATAGGTCTGGAAGACTTCTCTTCAAGAATTCTAAGCTCCACCGGCCGGTTGGGCACCCCGGTGGGGTTGCCGGTGGACAGCAACGGCAACTTTCCCAAGGGATACGAGGCTTGGGCCAACCGCCAAAACGATCGTAACCGGCGCGACGACCCGGGACACGCCGGCCTCCCACCGTTGCGGGGCACACCGGACGTGGTGATAGAAAGGGTGAAGGCGACTCAGGATGCCGGAATCAACCATATATTCGGCGCTTTTGGGTTTCCCGGCTTGCCTCACGAAAAGGTCATGCGCTCCATTGAGTTGTTCGCCACGGAAGTCATGCCCCATTTCCGGGAAGCACCCGTTACCTAACTTCTTTCGCCACCGGGCTGGGACCGGACTCGTTCCAGTCAGCGGCCCGGTGGCGGCATGGGAATCCTCCTAGGTGTCCATCTCATACGCCATCGAATCGCCCATGATATTCCCGTGTCCAAATGCTACGTTTATTGACGATGCGCCGCCGACATTTATAATTACTAGCGGGCATGAAAAGAGAGGGTGTGGGAGGGTACATGGCGGAACAAGACCCAAGACGGCGGCGGGAGCTTTCGCTTATACAAACTCCAACTCTACAACCGCAGCCGACCCCGAACCTTTGAGCGATCTTCAAATCAGGTCTCTGGGCCTCATCGTATTTTCGTCAAACCGGGACGGCAATAACGAGATTTATGTGATGGACGCCACCGGATCAAGATTGACCCGGTTAACGAATCATCTGGCCTCGGACACCTCCCCTAGCTGGTCCCCTGACGGGGAGAAAATCGTATTTATCTCCGACCGCGATGGTAACCAAGACATCTTTGTCATGGATTCCGACGGGTCCAACCAAATCAACCTATCCAACGACCCAGACCGGGATTATGACCCTGTTTGGTCGCCTGACAGTGACCAAGTGCTCTTCACTTCCGAACGGGAGACCGGCCGCGAGGTTTTCGTCATGAACCTCGACGGCTCGGGCCAAGACCGGCTGAGCAATAACGCCGGACGGCAAAATTCCAAGGCTGCTTGGTCGCCCAACGGCGAGAAAATCGCTTTCACCTCATATCAAGGCGATCTTAATATATCCACGATAAACGCCAACGGTTCTGACGAGATCGTGCTGACCGATGACCCGGCGGACGACGCCAGCCCGGCCTGGTCCCCGGACGGGTCAAAGATCGCCTTCCACTCATGGCGTGATGGAGCCCCCGAGATATATGTTATGAACTCGGACGGCACCGTACCGGAAAGATTGACCTTCGACTCCGCCGCCGACTTTGAACCGTCATGGTCCCGGGACGGATCCAAGATTATCTTTGAATCACAGCGAGACGGGGAGAGGGGGATCTACACGATCAATCCGGACGGCACCGGATTGACCCGGATTTCCCAACAGGGAGACTCTTCTCCTGCCTGGTCACCCGTCCCCATCCCAGGAAAGTTAAAACTTTTCCTTGTGCCATCGTTAAGCAACCCGCAGAGTTTATCCGTTTCTGGCGAGGGGTTGGGAAAGGTTAGCATTATACCCGTACCCCTGGTCTACGAAGCTCCCGAAGCAGCTCCCAAAGCAGATTACGACGCCTTGCTTAAGAACCTTTGGGGCAGCTTGTCTTTGGTGTTCGACGGGTCCGGGTTTGCCGGAGGCTGGTCCGACGACGACAACGCCCGCCTGGTGCTCCAACTAAACGGTCCGCTGACCGACGCCGATTACTTCCATTGCGCGGGGCTGAGCGTCAATAACGTGGAAAAGACCGATTCCTGTGGCAGCGGGTTCCACTTCTCTGAAGTTGTAACGGGGGGCTATACCGTGGCGGTTGATCTCCCGGCTATCAAGAGCATTGAGCCTTCAGACCGATTGGAGCTCTCATTGGTACTGGGAACCACTTTGCCGGAAGGCGAAAAAGTGGCGCCAAACTTGGTATATGGCGGCGATACCCCCTGGAGATCAGCTACCTGGAGATCGGCTCGGACCGGTAGGCAAAGCTATCTGACCGGTCCTCCGATGGGAGACCTGGGTCCCTCACAGGCCAGAAATTGCCCGTAGCCGGGCCGTTGCTCCAGATTGCCCTGGTTCAGTAGCACCTGACCCCTAAGCAAGGTCATCCAGGGAGTTCCGCTAACCTGCCACCCCTCGAACAAAGTGTAGCCGGCGTTACTCTGGTGGTCTTTGGCGGTGATTATCCGGTCGGTTTGGGGGTCTATTATCAAAAAGTCCGCGTCGGACCCCACCTGAATCACACCCTTCTTGGGATAGAGTCCGAATATCCGCGCCGGATTTTCCGACATCACCCGGGCCAGCCACCAGATAGGCAGTCCCCGCTTGACCACTCCTTCGCTATAGGTGAGGGAAACGATAGTTTCCAAACCTGGGGAGCCGAAGGGCACGGATGCTCCTTCCGGAGTAACGAAGATGTTGTCCCATCCCACCTGCTTTAGTTCCTGGGGATGGGGTGAATGGTCGCTGGAAACGATGGAAGTGTGCCCTTGCTCCAACCCGCGCCACATCGCCTCACGGTCCGGACCGTCTTCCGCCCGCAGCGGTGGCCCGATCTTGGCCAGTGGACCGACCCGCGCCATCTCCGCATCGGACAGTAAAAGGTATTGGGGACAGGTCTCCGTCCACACCGCCTGACCCAGCGACTGGGCCTGCTTGATGCGTTCCATCCCCAGATGTGTGCTCAGATGCACCACATAAGTGGGGCAATGAGTGGCCGCGCTCATCTGAACCGCCCGGTTGATCGCCTCTTCTTCCGCCCAATCGGGACAGGCCCTGGGAAAATCCGTGGGATGGGTATGCCCATCGGCGATCAGCTTGTTTTCCAGATACTCAATGATGTTGCCGCTTTCGCAATGGAGTTGCATCACACCCCCACCCGAAGCGACCATATCCATGGCGTTGCAGATGTAATCGTCGTCGCACATACGCCAGGGGCGTTTTTTATAGGTCATGAACATCTTGTAGGATTTGACTCCCATCTCCAGGGCCTGGGGCAACCCCCTCAGTATGTCGGGCCGGTTTTGCAACATGAAGTGGAAAGCGAAATCCACCAGGGCGTTGTTGGCGAATTGCTCTTTGCTTCGGTTGATAGCCTCGGGCAGGGTTTCGTCACCCTCCAGGTTATAGCTGCCGAAAGGAATAAGAGTGGTAAGGCCGGCCCGCGCTGCCGCCAGTGACCCCAGTTCGTAGTTGTCGTGGCCATCCAGGTGGACGTGGCTGTCGATAAGCCCCGGCAGCACGAACTTACCCGCGGCGTCGATATACTTGTCCGCTGGGGGAAGCAACTCCTCCGGTCCGATCGCGGCGATCTTCTCTCCGGAGATCGCTATGGAGCTTTCATATACCTGAGAGGAAGTTACTACATGTCCGCCCCGTATTATGGTATCGACTCTTACATCCGCCATTTGATGCCTCTCCGAAATGAAATCCTAGTCCAGTTTCTTTGCCGAGTAAACCTAACAACGATGATTATACTTAACTGGAATGTTCTGCCGTCATCTCGACACTGATTTCCCACAACCGGGCCGCCGCGTCTTCATCGTATGACGCGGGAACAGACCGAACGGCCTGGGACTTCTCATAATAGCCGCCGGTGATACCTTCCGTCTCATCTGAACTGGCCAGGTAGACACTGGTTCGGGCACCGTTTTCCGGGCTGATACCTCTCAATCCAAAGAAGAATGAAAAAATGGGTCCTATCTTGCCGTTGTTGGCCAGGAACCTGGTTGCCACCACGCCGGGATGCAGGGCGTTTGCCGTGACGCCGGTCCCTTCTAGCCTCCGGGCCAATTCGTAAGTAAAGAGCACGTTCCCCAGTTTGGACTGTCCGTAAGCCCTCATGCCCCGGTATCCGCGGTGTCCTTGCAGGTCGTCGAAGTTAATCCGGGCTTTACGATGGGAACTGGACGACACGTTCACGATTCTGGCCGGTGCGCTGGACGACAGTAGGTCCAACAATAGGTTGGTTAGCAGAAAATAGCTCAGGTGGTTGAGCGCAAACGTTAGCTCTATGCCATCGACGGTTTCCCGGCGGACCAAGTTAATGGCGCCGGCATTGTTGACCAGCACGTCCAATCGTGAATGGCGGCTTTTGAACTCGTCAGCCAGGCTCCTAACTTGCTTTAGAGATGAAAGATCGGCAAGGAGATGGTCTACGTTCTGGTTTCCGGTCTGCTGCTTGATCCGCTCAACGGCCGCGACGCATCTTTCAATACTTCGTCCGGCTACTACCACGGTGGCGCCCAAGGCCGCCAGGCCCGAAGCTGTAGCCTCCCCGATTCCCGCGGTAGCTCCGGTAACCAAACAGATCTTCCCAACCATCGGTTGATCCGTACCCACCATTTTTCCACTCCGCAGCGTCACCAACGTTTTCAGCACCGATAATAACCTATCCCAGCCGAATTGGTTACCCGGCTGGTGTATAGTTGGTACAGGCGGAGGCATGCCCATGAAAAACCCGGTTTTTCTGGCGTTGACAGCGCTGACCGCCGCTTTGCTAGCACTGACCGGCGACGGTGGAGCGTCTGCTCAAGTGGTATCCCTATGTATCGGTAACGGGCAGGTAAATGGGCGCATCGTCATGGGCACGCCTTTCGCCGATTTTATCGATTGCAGTGTATCCAGTGGAGACTTGGTCATATTTGGGTTGGGCGGGGACGATTGGATCGTGGGCGGCCGTGGCGCCGACGTCATTGATGGGGGGCCGGGCGACGATATCATCATCGGACGAAATTCCAAAGACTTTTTGATTGGCGGACCGGGAAGAGATTTTCTTGCCGGCGGCCGGGGCGACGATCTGATACGCGGCGGAGCAGGCCCCGACCAGTTGTACGGCGGACATGGAAACGACCTGATGTACGGGGGCGATGCCAACGACATCATGTTCGGTGGGATAGGGTTGGACCTGTGTGACGGACAAAAGGGGAGCGGAGATCTGGCCAGCAGTTCCTGCGAATTGCCCGCCAACGTTCCTTAGATTTTGGGTAGTGCATTCCCCACGGTATCGTCATCCCGGCGAAAGCCGGGATCCAGAAAACATCTCGGTTGCATACGCTCCTGGACACCGGCCTGCGCCGGTGTAACGAATTAAATGTCCGCTCACAGCCCCACCTCGGCCCGTCATTGAGGCCATCTTCCATGACGAGTAGAATGGACCGGATGAAACGGGAAGATAAAGATGCTTAAGGTCAATCTTCGGCCGGCTCACCTGGCCGTCGGATCGCGAAGGGTTCATTACGCCTGGGTCATGGTAGCCGTGGCCTCCACCATGTGGATGACTACCTCCGCAGTACGATTTGCCGCCGCTATATTGGTACCCGACCTCCAAGATATCTTTGGCTGGAGCATCTTCGCCATTTTCGCGGCGTTCGCCATTCAGTGGATAACTGCGGCTTTCTTCAGCCCCGTCGTTGGATGGCTGGGAGACCGGTACGGCGTCCGCCGCATCATGATAGTGGGAGCCGGATTGTTTGTCGCCGGTATGCTCCTCTCCGGGACCATGACCCATCTCTGGCAATTTTACCTTTACTATGGATTGGTTCTGGCCATAGCCATGGCCATCTTTCAGGTCCCCTTGGTGGCGGCGGTTACACTTTGGTTCAAGAAGCATCTGGGCATCGCCATGGGCGCGTTGCAGGCTCTCCAAGGGTTGGGGACGGTGGTAGGGATAGTTATAGTCGCCGTGCTGCTGGATGCTCTGGGACTGAAATGGACATTTTGGATTCCCGGGATAGCCGGTGGCGCCATATTGATTATGCTGGTCCGGTTTTTTTACAACGAGCCCGGCGAGATCGGAATCAAGCCTTGGGGGGCCTTGGAAGACGACCCACTTGAGCGGCTGTTGGAGGCCTCCATCGCAAAGGCGAGGACCAGTGTATTTCTCAAAAAGGCGCAAAAGACCGGCGTTTTTTGGAACCTCATCGGCATCCACTTCTGGGGGTGCGCCGGACACAACATCATCCTCATGGGGTTGCCCGCCATGGCGGATGAACGAGGCTTTTCACGAGCCGAAGCGGCGGGGGTGTTGGTGGTCCTGACGGTTGTGAGCCTGATAACCAGGTTCGCGGTCCCGGTGGCAGCGGACTTGGTGGGCAGCAAGAAAGCGATGCTGGTCAGTTTTGCTTTGCAGACTGCTCCGGTCCTGATTCTCTTGATCGCCAATGACTTGTGGGTCTTCTACCTTTTTGCCGCCCTATTCGGCATCGGCATCGGCGGCGAGATGACGGCCTTCCCCATAATCAACCGCCAATACTACGGCAACGCGCCCATGGGAACCACCTACGGCTGGCAGTTGCTGGGCGGGGGCATGGGCATGGCTATTGGTCTACTATTGGGCGGGTTTATCTGGACTGAAAGCGGATCGTTTACCGGGGCCGTGTTGCTTTCATTTGGCCTGAGCATGGTGGGCGTTGTTTCCATCTGGCTATTGCCGAACACCTCCCATCACCTGATTCCAGATTGGGAGGAATCCTTGCCTTTGGAGGCTCGTTCGTCTGCTAGAGCGTGACCAGCTACCCTGGAACGTGGCCTGGCGTGTATCCTACTGAGTGAGTAAAATGGTCCGATTGGAATGGGAATATAAAGATGCTTAAGGTCGATTTGCGGCCCGCTAATCTGGCCGTAGGGTCGCGGGAAATTCATTACGGCTGGGTGATTGTAGCCCTTGCCTCGACCATGGGGTGTATCACCTCTGCGGTTCGATTTGCCGCTGCAGCTTTGGTGCCCTATTTGAGGGACTCTGCATCGGGGTTTGGTTGGAGTTACGGTGCGATAAGCCTCGGCTTCAGCCTCCAGTGGTTTGTATTGGGTGTCGTGAGCCCCTATATAGGCTCGCTGGGGGACAGATATGGAGTACGCCGGCTGTTGTTCCTGGGAGCTTTTCTGTTCATCGCCGGCATGTTGCTCACAGGGATCATGACCAGCCTGTGGCAGTTCTACCTCTTCTTCGGCGTCATGCTGGGTATAGCCACCACCATTTTCTCGATACTCCTGGTAACCGGCGTCACTCTATGGTTCAGAAAGCATCTGGGCGTGGCCATGGGAGCTGTGGGGTCCTTCCAAGGAGCGGGGTCGATTGGGTTTCTTTTCCTGATAGCCGTAGCTTTCGATCTGTTGGGCATGAAGTGGATTTTTTGGATTCCTGGCATAGCGGGCGGGGCGATCATACTCTTACTGATAAAGTTCTTTTACAACGAACCCGCTGATATTGGCTTGCGGCCCCTAGGTGCTCCTAAAAGCGAGCCTATTCAAAGGCCTCAGAAGGATGAGATGGCCAAGACAAGGGCCAAAGTGTTTCTCCAGCAAGCCCAACGCACCGGCGCCTTCTGGAACCTCATCGGCATCCACTTTTGGGGCTGTATGGGCCACAATATTATCAATGTATTGTTGGTCGCTATAGCAGTGGACCGTGGCCTTTCTCTTGGAGTGGCTGCTGGAGTCCTCGCTACTCAACAGATCACCGGCGTCTTCGCACGGGGCGCGATTCCTGTTATAGCGGACCGCGTGGGCAGCAAAAGCGTCTGGGTGGTTGGTATGTCTTTGCAAGCCCTGCCGCTGCTCATAATTCTCTTTGTCCACGATGCCTGGGCTTTTTACCTCTTCGCCTTTCTCTTTGGTATAGGCCAAGGTTCCGAGGTACCTACCTTCCCAATCGCCAACCGGCAATACTTTGGCAACGTCCCACAGGGCAGCCTCTATGGGTGGCAGAACATAGGGAATGGTCTTGGGATGGGGTTGGCGCCGGTCGTAGCTGGATTCCTGTGGGACATAACAGGCACCTATGCCGTTCCCTTGAGCATGGCCCTTGGGTTTAGCCTGATGGCCTTGATCTCCGCCCTGCTCTTACCCAGTTCATCGCGTAATTTGATACCTCACTGGGAGGAATCGTTGCCATTGGAGGCTCGTTCGCCAGCTAGCCCGTGAAGCTACGCGTGGTACAATGTGCCGGTTCGATGGCACACCATCCTAGCTACGCTCAACCTCAAGTACATTAGACGGAGGTACACCAATGCCGCAAAGTTGGGTAGACATCAATGTTGGCGGAGACACGATGGAGGCCTACCTGGCCCAGCCGGAAGCGTCAGAACCGGCCCCGGCCGTAGTGGTGATTCAAGAGATCTGGGGCGTTAACTCCCACATTCAATTTCTGACCGACCGATTTCCAGCCCAAGGATACGTAGGACTAGCCCCCGCCATGTTCCATCGGGAAGGCCGGATGACCATGGGACTGCACGAAGAGATGGACAACGCCGTCGCCCGGATGCAAAGGTGCACCGATGCCGGTATCGTGGCCGACGTCCAGGCTGCCGTGGACTACCTGAAGGCGCAGCCCTTCGTCCAAGCCGACCGCATCGGCATCGTCGGTTTCTGCTATGGCGGCCGGGTTTCCTACCTGGCGGCTTGCAACGTTTCGGACATCAAAGCCAGCGTGGTGTACTACGGTGGGAGAATCATGAACTCTCTGGGAGACGGACCTTCCCCCTTCGATCAAACATCCAAGATCACCGCGCCGATGCTGGGGTTATTTGGCGAAGAGGACCAGAACCCCTCGCCTGAAGACGTCGCCAAGATCGACTCTGAAATGACGAGACTTGGCAAAGACCATGAGTTCCACGTTTATCCCGGTTGCGGTCACGGTTTCAACTGCAACGCCCGCTCCAGCTACCGGCCCGAGTCGGCCCGCGACGCGTGGGGCAAGGCGATGGCTTGGTTTGAAGCGAACCTGAAGGGTTAGCAGTACGCCCTCACCACGTCCATCGGCGCCACCCCTCTCCCGGCGGGAAAGGGGCCGGGGGTGAGGGGTCTATTTTCGCCGGAATGGCGAAAGCCTAACTGATTCAGCACCGGGGGCGGCCTACATCAACCGGCTGTCCCCGGCTATTTTTGCGCGGCAAAAGCCGATACCATCGAATAAACCGGCGAAACGCCGGCTCGAAAAATTGGATGACGACGCCGGGCGAGACCCACATGCAAGCCCGCAGCCATTGGAGTAAAAACCTTGACCACCCAGGCGCCCCGAGACCCGGCAAAACCTGAAACATCCACAACGACAGCCAGGAGTCCGAGGCAATCTAGCCTGGCCACTCTGAAAAACTATAAGGACTTCCGGTTGGTCTGGGCCGGGAACTTCATCGCTTTGGGGGGCCAGTGGATCCAAATGTTCAGCATCGGTTGGCTGGTTTTGTTGCTAACCGATGGCAACGCCATTCTCACCGGCACCGTCATCGCTATCAGGGCGTTGCCCATACTGGTCATCGGGCCATGGGCCGGAGTTCTCGCCGACCGGATGGACCGGCGCAAAGTAGTGATGGCATCTCAGACGGTCATGGCCGTGTCCGCCTGCTCCTTCGCCTTCCTGGTGCTGGCCAGCGACCTGGAAGCTGATCCGGTAACCGGGCCGCTCCGGCCATGGCACCCCTTTCTGTACATGATTATCTCGGGGATCTCCCACTCCATCATCCAACCGGTACGCCAGGCAATGATTGCCAACACCGTCCCCCGCCATGCTCTGACCAGCGCCCTCGCCTTGAACGGCATGGTCTACCCGACAACTCGAATTATCGCTCCGGCCATCGGCGGGCTCATCATCGCCACCCTGGGGTTTAACTGGAACTTCTTCCTGGAAGCCCTGGCTTACGTGGGCATAGTGGTAATGTTATTGCCCGTCAAGCTGCCATACCGCACCGAGACATCCGGACCGCGGTCCAGTCCCCTACGCAGCATGCAAGAAGGATTGGCCTACGTGTGGCGTCAGAAGACCATATTGCATCTTATCGTGATGCTACTGATTCCAAACTTTGTTTTCCAACCCCTGATATTCCTACTGCCGGTCTTTACCACCGAGGTTTTGGGCCGGGAAGCAGCCACCGGCGGCATCTTGGCGTCGGCCATGGGCGTCGGCGGAATCGTCGCGGCAGTCCTTATTGCTGGTTTCGGCTTCTTTATCCGCCGGGGCTTGGTTACCTTTCTCGGTTTGGCCGGGGGATCGATTTTCGTGATCCTGTTCGCCCTGTTGCCTTGGTGGATCGCCTCGTTCGCTTTTTTAACGGGGTTGGGATTCTGTCAATACGCGTTTCGGGTAGCGAACAGCACCCTGATTCAGACCTCGGTGCCCGACGAACTGCGTGGCCGGGTGATGAGCATTTACATGCTGGACAACGGTATTATGCCCGTCGCCACACTACTCCTTGGCCTATTGATCCACGTCTGGTCTCCAGCTGCCGCCTTCGCGATATTTGGAGTTTTGGCCCTGGGCGCAACCGTGTTGATGGCCCTCGGGTTTCACCAAGTACGGAGGCTGGAGTGACGGATATGCTTGTTCCCATCGCTGGACTCGACGACGTTTATCCAACACTTTTCGATTGACACAGCCGGAGTGTCCTAATAAACTCGCTCCTAGCTATCGGCGCACCCGGTTTTGTCTCGGGACACGTAGATCAACTGGATGCTAAAGGAAGAGAAATATGAGCCTGGAGAGACCCGAATACGTATCCGACCTAATTGTCTATCTGTTGAACGAATTGGGCGTTGAATACGCGCCTTTGAATCCCGGCGCCACCACCCGCGGGCTCCACGAGTCAGTGGTGAACTACGGCGGCAACAAGATGCCGGAGTTGATTACCTGCTGCCACGAGGAACTGGCGGTGGCCATGGCCGAAGGATTTTATCTAGCTACCGGAAAACTCCAGGTGTCGCTGGCCCACAACATAGTGGGACTGCAACACGCCAGCAAGGCCATCTACGAGGCATTCCTCAACAACATTCCGATGATTATCATGGGCGGCACCGGCCCCTTGGACGCCAGCCACCGCCGTCCCTGGATAGACTGGATCCATACCGCTCAGGTTCAGGGCCAAATAGTCAGAGATTATGTGAAGTGGGACGACCAGCCACAAGGGGCCCAAAGCGTGGCTGAATCCGTCCTCCGGGCTTACCAGATAGCCATGACCGAGCCCAGAGGCCCGGTCTACCTGTGCTTCGACGTCGAATTGCAAGAAACCCGGTTACCCGACGATTTCGTCTTACCGGACCTGAGCCGCTTCCAGGTGCCCGCTTCGCCGGAAGGAAACCCCGAAGCCGTTAAGCAGGCGGCCAAGGCGCTGATGGAAGCCGAATCCCCGGTATTAATTGTCGAGGGGCTGGGCCGGACACCCGGCGGTTCGGAGACACTGCAGGCGCTAGTGGACCTGGTGGGCGCGCCGGTGATCGAGGTTGGGTCGGCCTACAACCTGCCCAACAGCCACCCTTTAAACGTAACCGGGGCCAACGCCGAATTGCTAAAAGACACCGACCTAGTCGTCGCCGCCGGCGTGAACAATCTGGAGCAAGTATTAACAAGAGCTGTCGCCTCGAGTAGCGCCACGGCCCCCGAGCAACCCAGGGGAAGAGCGGGTTACAACCGCGTGTTCGAGACGGCCATTCCCGAAGGAACCAAGATTATCCAGATTGGCCTCCAAGACTATGGCATCAAAAGCTGGCCCAGCAATTACGGGAGGATCTTGCCGACAGATACGGCCATTTTGGGAGACGAGATCCAGGTCCTGAAGCAGATCACCAAGGTGTGCCAGGATTCCATGGATGCCGGTTCTCGCAAGCGCGCCACCGAGCGGATTCCCAAGATCACCAAGGTTCATTCGGATCTCTATGATCGCCTCCATAAAGAGGTCAAGGAGCGATTGTGGGACCAGACGCCGACTTCTACTGCCCGGCTGGCTGCGGAGATCTGGGAAGTGATCAAGGATGAGGACTGGGTTCTCGTCCACGGTTCTCTCAGCGGCTGGGAGCGGCGTCTCTGGGACGTGAGCGACGAGTCCCGATGGGTGGCGGGTGGTGGTGGAACCGGCACCGGCATGGGCGTGGCCATGGGCGCGGCTCTGGCCTTTCGGGGGACCGATAAGGTGTGCGTCAGCATCCAGAACGACGGCGACCTTCTCTACACGGCCGGCTCGCTGTACACCCTGGCGCACCACGACATTCCCATGCTGGTGGTGATGTTCAACAACCGTTCCTACTACCAGGATGTGGGGCATCAAACAGCCGTTTCCAGCAACAGAGAACGCTCGGTGGAAACTGTAGGCATAGGCGTTAACCTGGACGGTCCCTCGACTGACTTCGCCACACTGGCTCAGAGCTTCGGTTTAGCCGGTATCGGCCCGATACTCGACGCCGCCGACATCGGCCCGGCGCTGAAGAAGGGCCTTGAGATAGTGAAGAATGAGCGGCGGACCGCCGTCATAGACACCATCGTCCAGCCTCGCTGATAAAAAACAGGGAGTTGAGCATGGCTACAACCTACTCCGTAGTAGGCACATCGGTAACCAGAGACGAAGGACCGGATAAAGTATCCGGTGGCGCGAAATATCCCGCCGACATGGCGGTGCCGGGGACCCTTTCCGGAAAGATCCTTCGCAGCCCTTTCCCTCACGCCCGGATAATCAGCATCGATACGTCGAAAGCACGCGCCTTCCCCGGCGTCCATGCCGTCCTAACCGGCGCTGACCTGCCGGACCGGCCGGTGGGCAGACTGCTTAGGGACTGTCCGGTGCTGGCCCGGGACCGGGTGCGGTTCGTTGGCGAGAAAGTCGCGGCGGTGGCTGCGGACACCGCCGAAGCGGCGGAAGAGGCCTTGCTGCTCATCGACGTCGAATACGAGGAGATAGAGGCGGTCTTCGACTCGTCGGAGGCGATGGAAGACTCAGCGCCGTCGCTCCACCCGGATAAGGCCGACTACATCGGCTTGCCCAAACCGGCCTCGGAGATCAACAACGTGCTGGCGGAGAATCACTGGGCCAAAGGCGGCGTTGACCAGGGCTTCAGCGAGTCAGACCTGATATTCGAGCATACTTTTAACGCCCAATTGATGCACCAGGCCTACATCGAACCCCATGCCTGTGTCGTTAGCGTTGACGGTTCTGGTCAGGTAGAGATCTGGGCC
>JYMV01035937.1_pt1 | contig 18591 bp, 17 predicted proteins | sample 338911 | NCBI WGS metagenome assembly JYMV01 (sample SAMN03354496, study PRJNA234377) | hydrothermal vent metagenome | biome: Deep sea; feature: Hydrothermal plumes at the Eastern Lau Spreading Center, Western Pacific Ocean; material: Seawater | place: Tonga | collected 2009 | depth 2000 m m
GTCACAACTGACTCGCCACTGGTCCGACATGTTTCGCGTGGAGGTATGAAGCGTATACATGGTGAAAATGATGACATCACCAGCTTCAAAATCTGCGGTTTTCCATGCTCCTCCGAACTGTTCGCTAATCGCTAACGGGTCGGCACCAAAATGCCCAGGCGTGTGGTCCTGATCGACATCAGTCTGCCCATAGGTTTGTCGTATCTTGTCAAAACTGGGTAGATTATGCGAACCTACAAGTATAGCCAGAGTACCTTTCTCCACCGGAACATCTCCAAATGGTATCCAGCAAGTATGTAATCGTTGGGAACCTCGACCCATGTAAACCACGTCGAAATGGGGACCGGCTGCTCTGCCAGGCGGCATCATGCGTAACCACTTATAATCGAAAGTTCTAGCAGGTTGATCAAAGAGGCCTTGAAAAAAATTAAAAAGTTCTTTTCCTTCCAGAACCCCCAAAACATCAGGATGATGCGTGACGGCTTTTTCACCCATGGTCCGAGACGGCCGACCATCTGGATTGTAAACCCCATCTATCAGGTCAGTATCAGACTTGAACGGAACTTCGCCGTTTTCATCAGCATACGTCAGTATTGTTCTTCTGGCTTTAATTACAGTATCCCGATTTATCAAACCACGGATCAGCAGATAACCGTCTTCTTCCATCTGTGAACGTAAAGCGGAACTATTGCCCAACAAATCGTTGCAATCCCTGAGTTCACCTAAATTTTGGCTTTGAAAGGTGACTTCGCAATCACCCAGACAAGTAAAAGGTCGCATTGGTATTCCTCAATTGGTAACAAGTGAAAGATTGAATTTGGTTGTCCTAAACACCTTACTTTGGCAAAACGGCTGAATTCATTTTATCCCAGTTTGGAACGTGAATCCACTATTATCTGTCAAATTTATTCAGATTCCCATATCCTGTGGGCGGGCAGTATTTTTCCGCAATTTGATTCTCGTTGCGCTGGTCATGTTAACTTGATAGAATTTAGGTGCACTGTATCTAGGGGGGACAACATCACCTCAGCATTGATGATCGGTACTGGTGAGTACACCACCGGTTACGTCCATACCACAGCCAGTTCTTCAGACAAGAGCGCGGGGGTTATAGCCCTAACGCTTTTCGATCTGCGTCGACAGGGAAAAATTGGCCGAATCGCCATGGCTGGTACCAATGGCACCAAATACCCTGCCATTCGCCGACATCTGAAAGGTCAGATTGCCAACGTCTACAAAGAGATGGACGTTAGCTTCGACGCTTTCCCAAATGACGATGTTTTATCAGATCCGCAAGCCTATCTTCGTGGATTGGACATGATGTCGCCCGGTGATTTAGTAACCATCTTCACGCCTGACGACACCCATTTCCAAATTGCCCTTGACGCCATCGAACGAGGTCTACACGTGTTGCTACCGGTTAAGACGCTAAAGGAACATACAACACTGACCGATGCCGCCAACCGCCAGAACGTACTGGTGGCAGTGGAGGTTCATAAACGTTGGGATCCTATTTATGTTGATGCCCGAGACCGAATCCGGAATCTGGGCGATTTCAGTTTTTTCAACGCCTACATGAGCCAACCCAAAAAGCAACTGGAAACCTTCCGTCACTGGGCCGGAAAATCGAGTGATATCAGCTATTACCTGAATTCACATCACGTTGACTTTCATGCTGGGTCAATCGGTGACTTTGCTCACCCCGTAAGTGTCACCGCCACTGCCTCCACTGGCGTTGCTAATCACTCACCTTTTGAAGTCGATACCGAGGACACAATCACCCTGACAACGCAGTGGAAGAACACCAGCAGCCAAAATCTGGGCACGGCTATTTACACTGCCTCATGGATTGCACCCATCAGTGATGTCCATTCCCAACAACGCTTCTTCTACATGGGGCACGAAGGTGAAATTATTGTAGATCAAGCGCACCGTGGTTACAGCGTTGCCACGGATGCGAACGGTTATATCTCAGCCAACCCACTGTTTATGAAATACACGCCAAATACGCAAGGTTATTTCGCGGGTCAGACAGGATACGGTTATCGTAGTATCTCAGCCTTTGTTGATGCCGTCTGCCAGATTCGGGAGGGTGGCACCAGTCCCTCTGATTTCCAAGATCGTCTAGCATCGATTCAACAGACATTGACAATGACGGCTATTCTTGAAGCTGGTCGACAGAGTTTGGATCATGGCGGTGTCCCACAGTTTCTCATCCATGACGACAATGGACGACCAATAACAATCGCTAGTTCTTGACATACCTGACGGGCTATCGTATGCTATCAAACAATTAAGGACAAGGATTTTCAAAAATGATCAGTGAAAAAGATAAAACGCAATTTCAGGAACTTGGATATTTCGTTACTGACGTCGTTCTCGAACCGGATCAACTTCAATCCATGGGGGACGAAATGGATCGTCTCTATCAGGAAGGCATTGAAGAAGCAAAAACCACGAGTGACCCCAAGGCTGTTCTCGCCGCCGAGGGACGACGATCCTATGGACAAGTTCACAATCGAAGCCAAGTAGCAGCTGAATTCGTCAAATCTGAGATCTATTTGGAAGCGTGCCGCGTTTTTATTGGGCCAGATGCCGACCTCTATTGGAACCAAGCTGCTACCAAGCCACCAAAACTGGGTAAAACTTTCAGTTGGCATCAGGACTCCGGTTATACCGAGACCATCCCCTTAGCCTACATCACTTGCTGGACAGCTATCAGCGATTCAAATTTGGAGAACGGCGGTATCTGGGTGTTACCAAAATCACACAAATGGGGTGTTTTGGAACATGGAAGTGAAGAACCAAATCAACAGGTTTATGGTGGGTTACGTGCCAAGTTTTCGGATGATAGCAATGCTATCCCGGTCGAAATGAAAGCTGGACAGGTTGCCATCTTCAGTTCATTGACCCTTCACATGAGTGGGCCTAACACCAGCCACGACAGTACGCGGCGCGGCTACGTTCCCCAGTATCATGTCCCCGGTGTCATTCTGAAGAAAACAGGGCAACCGATTGGTGATCAATTCCCTGTACTGCGAAACGGATACAGAATCAATTAAAGACAAACACATATGTGATTCATTCAAAGGAACATCATGGAACTAAATGAACAGCAAGTCAATCAATTTAAGGACGAGGGTTACCTGATTTTATCCAATTTTTTCGATCAGGACGAGGTCAAAGCGTTGGTAATCGAACTGGAAAGATTTTACCGCCAGGACTTGGGAAGAAACGTAGCTACCGATGGTGATGGTGAGACAAGCTCTACCACCATGCACAACTATCAGGTTATACCTCTCAACAACATTAGCAACCTTTACCGGGCACTGCCTTACTGTTCAAAAGTCAAAACGGTTGTCAGCCAGTTATTGGGAGATCCATACATCCGACATCTGGATCAGCTTTTTCTGAAGCCGCCCAGAACGGGTGTTGGAACCAGTTGGCACACGGATAACGGTTACTTCCGCATTAGCGATCCGACTAAGGGAACGGGGATGTGGATAGCTCTTCACGACGCATCATTGGAAAACGGAACCTTGCACGTTATCCCCAACGGTCATAAACTTGAATACTCGCACCAACGTGATCCCTACAGCAATCATCACATCACCTGTGATCCAGATGAATCGAAAGCTGTACCGGTGGTGGTTGATGCTGGCGGGATTGTTTTCTTCAATTATGGCATTCCGCATTGCACCAAAGAAAATAAAACTGACAAAATGCGTGGCGGATGCGCATATCACTTTCTACGCCAAGACTATATCCCGGAGCAATCGCAAAATATGCACAACTTGCCTGTTATCACTGGCTCAGATGCCACGGGAGGGTTACGCGAGTATGGTGTAATAATTGAAGGAACTTGGGAACAGGAAGTTCAGAAATTAGTGAGTTGAAACGCTTTGCAAATACGTATCTCCTCCCATGAAATTTTAATTTCGTTGGGCACAGGATTCCGCTATCTAAGGCAATATGCCGCCGGTTATCATTTCTTCCAGCGCGTTTCCCCGCTGCTTCAAAGGCAGTTCGACCCGACCCCGGCTACGGCTAGATTCGTAGATGGCCAGTAAGACTTCCAGCGTATCCCGACCCTTTCGTCCAGAACATCGGTGTTCCGGACCATCTTCAATCCATCGTAGAAAGTCTTCGAAAATATGCGGTTGATCAAACAATGGTATCGGTTGCCATATACCGCCTGTATCTTCATTTCGATAGCGGGCATCTGAACCAGCCCGAATATCCCCTTTTTCACCGATTAGCATCAGATGATTGCCTGCCGATGGTTTGTACTGACCAGCCTCGATAATACCACTAACGCCGTTTTCAAACTGAACAAACCCCAGTGCTTGCATCTCTGATTCCAGTCCCTCCGACAGGTGCAAACCATCCCGGTGAATCTGTCCAAGCACCCATGAAACGGGAGAGTCATCCAGATAGTATCGCATCAGGTCAGTCTGGTGGGTATGATGCGTCAGCATGGCAGCTCCACGATGAGCCCGAATATAATGGAGTTGGCCAATGGCGTCTTGGTCGATCAGGTTTCTAACATTAGCCCAACCTTGGTTATACCGCAGTTGGTGGCCAACCACCAAGTAGACACCAAATTCATCTGCCTTTTGGACCAATTGGTCGGCTTCCCATAGTCTGGTGGCCATCGACTTCTCCAAGTACAACCCGGTAATAGGAAAATCCAGCACACGACTGGCAACCTGATAGTGGGAAGAGATGGGCGTTGCCACTATGATTATATCCAGCGACTCTTCCTCCAGCATTTCCTCAAAATCATGATAGGTCTTGACTCCCTCCAACGCCAGTTTTTCAAAGTTGACGCCGTTCATGTCGGCGGCGGTGACAACATCAATCCGGTCAATCTGGTTGGCTGTGTTACGTAAAGACATACCCCGCCCGCCACAGCCGATCAGTGCGGCACGATAGATTTTGGTCGGGTTTGACATGGTGTTTCCTTCTTGAATGTCAAGCTAAGATTTTAATTGTGTGCCGATCGGATGACAGTAGAACTGACGATACAATCGTACATCTTTCGGTCACCATCCGTTGCACATCCAGCGGATTGGCTATTAGATCTAACTTTCCAGCTTGGCATATTCCGGGTTGACGCACTGGTGAGTCCAACGTTTCAGTACACAACGCAAACCAATCTCTGATTCTGGATACTGTCCTTTGTCATCTGTTTCATCAATCCAGTTATTCAGAATCTCCCGATGTTCAGCAAGGATGCTAGTATAATTCGGATTATTTGCCAGATTGATCGTTTCGTGTGGATCGTTTTCCAGATCGTACAACTCTTCGTCAGGCCGATCTAGGCACCAAAACGCCGCCTGCACATCGTTCAGTTTACCGTCATCGTACATATCATGCAACAAAGTCATAAAGTTAGAACCATCCCGATATTGGGGCTGCATGTATGGTCGGTCGGTCATAAAATTGCGAAGGTAACCATACTTTTGTGTGCGCACAGCACGAATCCGGTCGATAGTATAGTCGCATCGGTCTTTGGCTGCTACTACGTACTGACGCGGCGTGAAATTGGAGGAGAAAAGATGTTGTCCTTCCATCTCATCTGGTACTTCGAGATCTGCCAAGGCCAGCGAGGTGGCGCTGATATCGATCCCACTGACCAGATCCTGTCGGACAATCCCAGGTTGCAACCGATCCATGTGACCCAACCCGGAAATAATCAGGGGAACTTTATGTCCTCCTTCATAAATGAATTGCTTGTGTCGTGGCAGACGCATACCATGGTCGCTGAACAGAAAGATGATCGTATTTTCAAGTAGGCTGTCTTCCTCTAGCCGTGTGAGAATTTGACCGACCTCGGCGTCGGTATGGCTAACGCAATCATAATGCAAAGCGATCTCATCCCGAATGATTGGATGATCCAGGTAGTACGGTGGTACTGTGATAGCCGATGGATCCGCATGTCGTTGAAGGTTGGGGTTCCCAAGCTGTTTTCCACCTGTAAGTTGAATCTGTCCGAAAAAAGGTTTACCGTCTGGACAACCCGACCAATCACTGCCATCCTGTGCACCTTTGAATCCCATCTTTGGGTTATCGTGATGGTAGGAATTAGTGCCATGGCGGACAAAATTGTAATCCTTTTTGCCTTCGATAAACGTGTAGTAACCAGCATCACGGAAATGTTCAGGAATAGTAGACACACCATCAGGCAGTGCGATGGCGTCATAGTCTTTCCCCATGTTCATTCCCCTAAAGTCTGGTCTTGAACTCCGATGGTTGTGCGCACCAATTGTCGTCTGATACATACCAGTAATAACAGCCGATCTGGAGGGTGAACAAACCCCAGCCGGCATATACGCTCGGTCAAACCGAACACCATTTTTAGCCAGCTGGTCTATGTTCGGCGTTGGTACGACCTGATGCCCGTAACATCCCAGCCAGTCATTCATATCTTCGATGAAGATCCATAACACATTTGGTGAATTCATAATCACTTAGTTCCTCAATGCAGATTGCAAATCGTCACTGGTTCCAATCCAGAATCATCCGGAACTGGTCTTCGGATTGCGGTGTGATTGGATGGTTCCACCGTTTGAGGCAGCCGACCGTACTCCAGTATTGACTCAACTCTCGGAGCGATTCCTCACCGGATAATCCCTGCCCGACCAGATAACAACCGATGACGGTGCCAGTCCGACCAACTCCACCCCAACAATGGACAACTACTTTATGTCCAGCTTGTATGTCAGACTGAATGGTATCCAGGATCCTAGCCATTCCATTTCGACTGGGAACCGAATAGTCTACAATCGGTTTTCGCCTGTAGACTGTTGCCAAGTTTCGATCTTGAGACTCTTGGCTCAAAATTAGGTCATAAGGTTCAAGTTCTTTCGGCTGAGTTAGATCAATGAAACAACTCAATCCAGAATCCAAGTATTTGTTGATACGGAAACGTGTTTTCGCTAGATCCTGATGTCCGGGATATTCACTGGCCAGAAGATGTGGATTGACCCAATAACAGTTTTCAATTGGTTTGTTCAAGTTGGCCCGGTCTTTATCGGTACAGTCACGATTTCTCCTGTTTAAGGCAACCATATTCATATTGTATCAGCAAGTTGACATATCGTCCAACTATGACTATAATTCATCTTGAATTCCTGTGCCTCTTTACTTGAATTAAGTAAAGATTATCCAGCTTTTTAGAGCCAATCTTCTCCAAATTTTAAAAAAACAAAAACGCCTAGGAAAATAACCGGAGAAGATTACGATATAATGGGGGAAATTAAGGTTTACGGAACGGATTATGACACCTGAACAACGATACTTTTTTGATGTGTCCGGATATTTACATTTGGAAAACGTTCTTAGTCCTGAACAGCTAGAAGCCTGTCAAAAGGCAACACAACGGTATATCGATACCCCAACTGATCAACTTCCAGAAGGATTTGGTAAAGATGGCAAACGTCATATAAACGGATTTGCCTTTGACAAAACGTTGGAAGCTCTGGTTTTTCATCCAAAGACATGGCCAATCATAATGGAACTAACGAACAGTAAACCACGCCTAACCAGCGGCACCTTACAAGTTGATCTGCCTGGTGCGGAAGGAGGCGGGCTTCATTGTGCCCGAGACGACTATGGTTGGGAGAGTTGTCGATACGAGATCCGCAATAACAAGATCTACTGCGACAATTTTGTCATTTTCCCCTATTTTGATGACGTTTTTCCAGGTGATGGAGGACTACTGGTAGTCCCAGGTTCCCACAAGGCATCTTTTCCTCGGCCGAAAACGATGTTTTACAATGGGAACATAATCGATACCGATGACTTACCGCAGGGAGTGATCAACTTGACGCCGCGTGCCGGCGATGTGCTGATTATCTCAGAATTGTTAACACATGGCATCTTGCCTTGGAATCCATCGGATCGTATTCGCAGAATCCTGGTTTTGCGCTACACGCCGCAACATAAAGGTGGGGGCGGACCTTCAGAAGTACTGAAAGCCTGCTTATCGTCCGAGACCTTAGAGCTGATGGAAGCGGCCCACTATACACATACCAAAGATATTACCGGACAAAACGAGATTCGCATCGATTGATTTCAGATCAACAGCTAGCAATTCTCAAAAAGGAAGATCAGTAAGGCATAATACTAAAGGGGAAATGAGATGCAGATTTTCGATCGCTACACCAACCTTCTTGATTGGACGAAGTGTAAGGAAAACCATCCCAGAGTGTTGGGCCGCACACTGGATGGATCACCTATAGCCTGCTGGCAAAGTGGTGGAGATAAGAAACCAGCCATTTTCATTAGCGCAGGCAGTCATTCGACTGAACAAGCTGGTGTCACCGCCGCAGTTGAACTAATTGATCAACTTGAAACGGATCATCAGATCTATGTTATTCCTTGCCGTGATCCAATGGGCATGAACGGGTTTCCCTATGTCTTAAGTCTCAGTTTGGGTGAAGAACCAGAACTGGGTTCCGTCGAAGATAGCGAAGAAATTCTGAAAGATAGTGGTGAAGTGCTCTACCAAGATGAGGAAACGCTTCTGGTTATCATCGGTGAGTATGGTTATTCAACTAGCGGTCTGTACGGTCGATTCTTCCCAGGCGAAGCTTTTCTAGAACCGCTGGTTGGACGCCGCATCTTCTTCCCATCAAGTGCCGAAGGAATTGAAGGGACGGCACCATTCCAACGAGCCTATACGCTGGTCGTCAGTCCGACAGGCGAAATTCTCCACATCAACCGTTTCCATGACACGCCTTGGGCACCAGTAGAAGTGCGGTGTACACGCCGCCTGATGGCCGAAATTAAGCCAGGCCTAACGCTGGATTTACATGAGTACGGCGGCGACGCTTTCTGGTTTTCTGCCCGGCACCAGCAAGGTGATGATGACCAGGTCTGGGAGCAAAAGATAGCTGATGGCATAATCCAAACCGTGGTCGAATCTAATACAAAATTGGTGGAGGAAGACTATCTGCCTGGCTCTTTCTTCACCAAAGGTCAACCAGGTGTCTTCTGGCTCAACCCCCAACAAAGAGGTGAAGGCTTGAACCTAGCTGATTTTGCTGCTAACCAATATGGTCTCTCCTTTACTATCGAGACGGGTATGCAGTCGGGCTTTCAACATCGTGTCCGTACTTCCATGTTGGCAGCCCAAACTGCTGTGAATGTCTTCGAGCGGCGTTACGCATAGAATCTATCAGTAACTGCCATTTTCCCTTGCTATGTTAGGTTGGTTGCCAAAATGTTTTATGTCTACGGCCTCCTTTAGGGACGAAACTGTAAGGAATATAGATCAGCGTCCTTCATGACGAAACGCAACTGAATAGGCTGACCTACAAACGCGGTCAGGTCGGATTGCGATTTCCACGTCACGACGTAGGCAACTTCATCCCCGTAAATCTCAGTAGATTCGTCCAGCGAAAATCCGCTCAAAGGTTGGCCATTTAGATCGGTAACTTCTACCTGGATACTACCAGCAGCCGAAGTGGAGAAGTTAAGGGTGAGTTTGGTCCCCGAAAAGTTGAGTGGATACGTTACGAATTCGCCACCAGCATAGGAAGCATGAATAGAGGCAAAACCATCATTTCGCAGTGTGAACCGCCGAAGACGGCAGTGGCCGTCCACCGAATAGTAGTTCTCGTTGGAGTAAATAGAAAGTTCGTTAGTAGGACCGGTTGTTGCTGTCTTAGTGGACAAAATCCCCCAAGCGGTCATGTTGTTTCTGTTCACCCACCTCTCCGGTTGAAGTCCTGGTCGGATAAACGCCTCTAACCACCGATGCCAGTGCAACCCGTCACGGCTACTCATAAAAACACCATCCGAAATTCCCGAATCCGGATGATGAGGTGTCTTTCGTAAGGGCAGAAATCGCTTGGGGAAACCAAGAAAAATATGCGGTGCGCGGAAATAAGGCGTGATGGCGTTGGTATACAAATGCTCAGGTGGTAACTGCCCAAAGTCTACCCATTCCGGTTCTGTCCAGTTAAGAAAATCATCCGAAGTGCAGGTCATAATAGACCGGACACCGTCCCGACCCGCCCGATGGAAATCAACGTATCTTTCCCGAATTGTATCCCAGAACGCCAAGTTTTGGGAATCGAAATTCCCTTTGGTAATAACTGGATCTGGTTGCATCAAAGACCAGTTGATTCCATCCGATGATTGGAAGGCAAATAGCCCTTCGTGTCCGCCTCCAAGAGCCTTATAACGTGCTTCTGGCTGACAACAGGGATTGGGATCCTTGAAGGGCGAAAAATTGTGGCATTCCAGTTCTTCCCGCCAGACAATGTTATTGCGGGTAGATCCATCGAACTCAAACAGGTTCAATTCCGGTTTAGTCCAGTTGATTCCATCCTTACTCTCAGCATAACAGGTGAGCTCATGCAGACTTTTTTTAGTCACAAAATCGTAGTGCGATCCCCGATAATACATCCGAAAGAGATCATCATCCTGAAATACAGTCACATAGGTACAGGTATTGCCTTCCCACGATTTATCGAATACAATCGCTACTTCGCCCGGCGTAGGATGATGCAACTGTAATTGCACCCCATCCATTTTTTCAACTAGCCAGTCGTCTACAAAAGGTTCCAGACGCGATCCTATATTGTGAACTTTGGATGAAGATTGTCCGCTGCACACCACCAAAAGGCCAAAACCAAGCAAAATGGTGTTAGACATATATATAGTTCCTTATACTTGGGAACAATATTTTACTTCAACAGTTAAATTCATTATAACATGAAGCATTGCTTGCTATAAGTTCATTTCCAAGATGGTGTTGTCCAGTACCAAAACCCTGTGCTGTCGACCGACATAGGAGATTGCGCCTCATACTACAACCTCTCTAGCTTAGGTTCCAAGTGTTGCAACAAGCGATTCAAAGCGCCATAGGCAAAGAAATTGTTGGATTGTACTCTTTCAACTTTTAGACAGCTACAACCTTTCAGCTAGCATTAGAAAAGGGGTAATACCTATCTCCACCATCTCAGGAAGACATTATCCATCTGGACCTCTTGCTTTTATCGTCTCCATGGGTAAAGCCTCTGATCTCATCGCCACTAGACTTCTATAGCTGCATTGATCACCCAAAGTCGTTTGTTGGGAGGGATGTTAGAATTATTGGTCTTTACTAACAGTTCATTGCTTCCTTTTTCCAGTTGAACGGGAATCCTGGCCGTTTCTAATCCATGCTCATGACGCAGAGCGGCAACTTTCTCACTATTCAACCAAACTAAACACCATCCATCGACTGCTAAACGCAGAAAAGCTTCTTTTTTGGAGTCGCTTTTCATGTTGGTCCGAGCATAGGCTGAATGATCAATCATCGCCCGAGGCGTAGCCGTATGATCTCGTTCGAAAAATACGTTCTGCAAACCAATCCAAGCATGGTCGCTTTTCAAAATTGTGACGGACAAAGTTTGATTATCAAGAACCAATTGGTCAGGCCAAGCTCCAGCAGGAAGTTGTTCTACAAATTCCGACTGTTGAAAAATATCCCAATTGTTAGCCTGAGGGAATAGTCCAGTAACTTGCCATTCTGACGGAATAAGTGTGGATGAGCTAATTTCGTTTGTGTTGGACTGAACAAGGTGATCAGATATCTGGTAGTAGTAGACAACAGATTCCATGTCGTCCCCTCGGCTACCCGTACGAAATGACAAGGAACGGCGAAAGGCAATAGGATCTGGTCCAAAGAAACGGTAAAATACGCCATCTTGATCGGTTCGACTTCGATTAACATGATAGGGTGAACCGATCCAACGGGATTGATAGTTATTGAATCCCCAACTATAGCCGAAATCGTCTTCTACGTTGTGTCCACGAATCGCATGAGGGTTGGTTTCTCCATCTAGCAAAATTGTCATTCCTCCAGTGTGGAAAACCATATCACTATGGTCACGTTGAAGATAACCAACCGCGACTCCAGCAACAAAGCCTTCACCATCTAAGTTCGCCATTTCAACAAAGCTACCCCGTGGAGGTGAAGGTTGGTACAGGTGATACTCAGTGTGCAAGCGATAGGGCGTGAGTGGTATTCCCTGATCGTACTGGTGCCAATCGACCATAGCCGCAGCTGTGTGTCCCGGAGATACATGTAAGGTAATTCGGCAGGATTCACTAAATGGAATTGGCAAAAACAGATTGTATCCTGGATTACCTGGAATCAGTGGATCCTTAGCTTTGGCTCCTGGATTAGGTAACACGGTGTAAGCAGCATTATCAACGAAATAAGGCTCCCAATCGTGCATGACGCCAAAAAAGGCTTTCAGTGGCAAATCTACTTGAGACTTTTCCGCATCATCAACATTGATTTCAAGGCGAACCCCCTGACCAAAGAGTATCCAGATATGGCGGACACAACCTGACCCTTTTAAGTTAGCTAAATCAATTGAACCGCCTTTGGGCATATGTTGATCCCGATTAACACGGTGAGAAGTGAATCGGGTGGGCAGTGAGATCATCGGAACAGCAGGATCTTGAAAAGTGTCTTGCATTTCTAAGCTAATTTTCGCATTAGACTCTATGGATGCCATGGTTTAGTCTCCATCACCCTGTGATCTGTATTAGGATCAAAAATTGCTTGATTTTTGGTGTTATTTGGTTTACAAGCATCATCATACTGCACAGTTCAGACAAGTGCAATCCTAACCTGAGGTAGCTTTCATTAAACGGGTTAGAATACCTCAACTCTGCTATCGCTCAGGTCATCTCTAATCCCACTATGGCTAAAGGATCTTCCCTCCATCAACAGGCTAAACAGCAACTACATGAACATATTCGTACTTATATCCAACCTCTCATGCGGGCAGGGAAACAGCTGAATTTGAAGGATATACAACACCATGTTACTATCAGGAAACCTACTAAGCTGGGTACCCAGCAGTTTCAGCATATAGTTCGGCTGGTACTCTGAACATAACTTAGCTGGTAGGTAAGATAATGGAATATATAATTTTTTATCGCCTTTATGCTAGGCATCGTGGCTCTATTTATTATCTCGACCGACAAGATCCTCTTGAACAACAAGATCCAGTGTTTAATGATGCTTATCAAAGAGCACTAGATCATGTTAGTCAAGGTAATTCTAGTGAGACATTAACTGAAATAGATCAAAGGAACTTGCCATGGACTTCGATACAATCCACTCTCCGATTGACTGTAGGTTGCTCGTTGCCATCTGTGATCTCACCAATTTCGCCAGATTAAGTCGAGATAAGCCATCTAAAGACATATTCGATATCATGTCCCGGTATTTTGAGCTGTCAGGAGATATTGTCGAAAAAGCAGGGCAAGATTGTCAAGTTCATTGGAGATGGAATACTGATCGTTTTTCCCGATCATCTTTTAATAGAGGGGGTTAATACACTAAAAGAACTGCAGCAGAAAGTGTCCAACCTCTTTGATCGGGAAAGTCACGACTGTCTACTGCGAGTTAAAGCTCATATCGGATCAGTCACTTGCGGACGTATTGGTCAAGTTGGACATGGTGAACTGCAGCTTGTTCTGTACTGAATCTAACCGATACCTTTCATTGTTGATGATGTCAACTGCATGATCTAATGCGGTTATGGAATTTCTGGTACTATCAAGATCAACCACATTAGTCTCATGTTCCCCGATAGTTTCAGTAGTAGCATCTACCAAGTTAAAATCAAGCTGGCTATTGATGTTGTTGTCAGCGCCTATTTGGAAGGTTCTGCTGCAATGAATTGTCATTCTCAGAAAGAAACACTGGTGAGACAAAAATTTCTCTATTCGTCATGAGATCTAAACTCTAAAAAATGTCTGGGGGTTGGATATTTTCTTTTCCAATTAGTTTATACAATAGGTCTAATATGAAGACTTGTATGAAATTTTTCTTCGTGTTAGCATGCAAATCTATAAACGATACTTTTGAAAATTAGTTTTAAGGTAAAGGAGAAACATGATGAAAAAATGTTCCCAACTTGTTGTATGTTCGTACTGGCGGGTTTATTTGGCTGGAATACCAAACTTGCTTATTCAGTAGGCACTGTTCAGGATATTCCAGATGCTATTTCAAACAACCATACCTGGCTCTTTCTTCCCATTTATTCTGCGGATCTCAATCTGATAGAAAAAAAGGGGTCTCAGCTCAAAGCTATTGCTTTACAGGTAGAATTTCTTTTTAGCAAATATTACTTCTCACGCTCCCTAACAAGCCTAGTTTTGTAAATCAAAACCTATGAATGACATGACTTGGAATCACCATATTGTGTCAATGAACACCTCGAAAACTAGCGTTTGAACACAGAGCATAATTATTACAACATAAAGGACCCAATTACTTTGCCTCTTATTGACATATTCCTTTAAGTTTTTGGCTGCTGGTATTAAGACAAACGGAGCCATGAATAACCAAATACGCTCAGTCTCTGTCAGATAAAGAGTGGAGAAGATCATCGGAACGAGTGTCAAAACATAGGCGACCAGAAAGATTGAGAATTTCTTCTTGGTCAATAAATTTTGGATTACACTACCAAGTTCTCGTAGCCATAGTGTGGTTGTTGTAATACCGATCATAGAGAAAAAGCCGAATAAATTCGTCCCACTGACAAGAAAGTAGCGAATGGGACTTTCATAGCCCGTACCTATTCCGGACCGATCCACTTCCATCGCTGCCTGTAGATTTGTCAAGATATTATATCCTGTTACCCAATACATAATTAGATAAGTGAGACAAAAGGTTCCTCCCGATATAGTCAAAACAGTCACATGGCTCTTAAGCTCCTTCCGGTTTCCAAAATAGGTTACAGTTGTCAAGCTAATAAAGTAAACACCCAAAAAGGTCGTAGCAAAAGTCATGAACATAGAAAGCGAAAGCGACAATCCAGTAAAAACAGCAAGAATTGTGGATTTCCTTTCAATCGAATAAAAAATAAGATATACACTGAATATCAAAAATAACGAGAAGAAAGCATCCATGCAGGTAGCTGTATACATCACAATATTGGGGGTGACAAGATACAAAGCTAAAGCGTAGGTTGCTATTTTTCTACCATAAAGTTGCTGTGCAACCAAATACAAAGGAATCAACGTAAACGGAGCAGAAAATATAATTAAATAAGCCTTTACCATGTTATTGAATGCAAAGAGGCGTGTAGCAAGCCAAAGAGTCATAACGGCACCAGGAGGATGAGTTCCCGCATGTCGGGTCAACATTTTGGCTTTGGAAGCATAATTGCGAAGTATGTCTCCTAAACTGCTAAAGTTAGGAACATCGTTAATGTATTCTTTAATTCCTAGCGGAAGGAATGCACCATTGATCATAGTAACGCTGACATCAATCAACACCTTTAATCCTATGAACAAAGCAAGGAGAACTGGCAGCGGAATTGGATGCTCCGATTGCAATATAGATCGCACCAAAAACAGGTATATGCCGAAGGCTCCGATCGGTAGTAAAATCCAGTTGTTAAAGTTTATGTTTAACCTTTTGTAAATTGGGATTGTCTCTGAACTTATGTGAATCGGGATGTTGTAGCGTTCAATTATAAAAGCTGCAATACAATGAAAAAACCATAGTCCTCCGGCGACTAAGAGGAACTGAAAAAAGATAGGATTGACTCTCTTGTATAGAGGTGTCATGATATTTATCTCCCCACAAGAAATTGCTCGAGATAAGTTTAATTCACTCAGTCAATATGTTCTTCGATCTTTACCTGCCACATGGTAACTTCAGGAGGGTTAAGTCACCGAGTATAGAACCACAGATCTTTAAGGAATAACTCATTTTTTTGACTTTAATTTTGCCCATACTATAGCCAGTTTACCAAATGGGGAAACTACGAGAAAACCATCAAGGCCCTTTTCAATTATTTTTTGAACTTCCTGTCGATTGAAACCACGTTCCCAAACAGATATTTCGTCCATCATCCCAACAAATGGTCGGCTGTCGTTAACATTCATTCCAACACGTGCACCTAACCCCCAATCTCTACAAACTAGAAGATTTCCAGATGCGGTTCCGACCACTACCCCGTCAATATACAGAATTGCGCTGGGTTTTCTATGGCGGTCGTAAGTACCAGCATAATGAACCCATTTTCCAGTCTTGGGTTTTCCTCCCCGTATTTCAAAAATGGTTTTTCCCGGTGCAGGACCTACAGCACGGAGTATCCATCTGTAGACATCGTCGACACGTACTTCTGAATGTACCAGCCATGTTTCCAATTCTAAACCCCTAGCATTAAAAATCTCATGGTGGGCCCCGTTATTTTTGACGTTTACCCAAGCTAACACGCTAAATGCTTTAGTTGGAATATTTCCATCAGCCTTAATTTTTGCATGATCCAACTCAAGATAGCTACCTTGTGCGAATTTCGCGACCTGACCATGAACTGGATCCATGACAATCTTGACGTTTCCATGGACTGCACCATCATAACCATTGCCGGACTTATCAGATACTTTACCTTCACTAACTTCCGAGTAGTCGTAATAAAAGACAAGACCTTTGTGCTGATCTTCTCCTGTGAGATTTTGTGCAAACCCACTAATCAGCATCAATGCTAGGTTAATGGTAATAGGTATTTTCATTCTCATCCTATAAATTCCTTTCTTAAAACTAAAAAGCAACTATGATTGACTAAGTGATCTGATTGTACTAACGTTATCCTCAATAATACCTTGCTAGCGGACAAGTTGAACTTTAAACAACATACTATCAATATCAATTCATATAAATATAAATCTACCTTACAAACTGATTAATTAGCTTATACTTAAGTTAAAACTTAAATGCAGACAGCCGAAGCGGACGCATACTCACTGTCAAAAAATTTGCTGTAAAGTGTTGCCGAGGAATTTGTTCCCTTATTTTTTATAACTTTCGGTCAGTAGGCTTTTTTACGACTAGGTAAGCTAAGACCTAGCCTTGCTGGATAAGTTAAGCTAATAGCCAGCAAGGCTGTGGCGTCGTTTTAATCCGCTGTTCAAACTACTTGGTGACCATTCACATATGCTGCCTCAGCACAGTATATGTGTCATCTGCAAATTAGCTTCATTATTCTTTTGCTTACTTGGTTTCTTCTACATTAATTTCAATATTTACATTTCCAGATGATATATCTATATTCTTCTCAGCGTAAAGTTTTTCAAGCTCTTTTTCAATATCTTCCTTTGTAACTGAACCGCTCCCAGTTGCAACTACATTAACAATTTCTTCACCAGTATCATCAATATTTTTTTCAATACTTATTCTGATATCTTTCTTATCATGATTTAGTTTTTCTTCAACTTCACTTTGTTTTTTTAGATGTGCTAATATTCCGTCCCATTCCGTCTTGAATTCTTCAAAATCAACACCACCACCGTTCAGGACAGTGCTCCAATGGCGTGTATTTGCCGCGTTTGCAATAGCCTCTTGAATCTCTTTTTCAGTTGCACCGAGCATTTTTACCATGGTGGTATGAGCATAGATACAATAATTACATGGAATTTGGGAAGCCACTCCAAGGGAAATGAGTTGGGAATATTTAGCTGGAATGGCTGCATCCGGACTCATCGTTGATTTGAACCATTCCCACGCGCTAGCACGCATATGCTCTGGATAGGCTTTGAACATCACTGGAACTGTTCCGAAGGTTTCCTCCATTTCAGCCTCAATCTGTTTAGGTGCATCTGTTGGAGCTTTATGTTCATCTGAAAGCAGAGACGTTGAAAGCATAAAAATAGAAACGGATACAGCAATAGAAATCATTGTTAGTTTTATGATCTTATTCATATCATTTTTCCTTAGAGTGACTAAAAATTATTGATTATATGTCTCTGGGTTTATTTAGTTTCCCAGAGATATGTTGGAATGTAAAAACTGAAAGATTTTATGAATTATATATAGAATATAAAAAAATTAGCATCAACTATTTTGGCCTGTATTTAAGTTAAAACTTATGTACAAGGCAGAGGTAAATCCGAATTCCTTCTGGTATGCTAATAGAGATAAAAGACCGCAACGTCTAGTGTTTCATGACAATAGCATATTCTAACTTAAGAAACTGTTGGTTAATACTATGTTGTTAGGTTGGAAACGACCATAGTAGCTGTTCACAGAACAAAATCATTTTGAAGCGGACTGCTTAATGATGAATATTGAAACTCAGCAAGTTTTTGAAACTGCTGAAAAGATATACAAAGATAAGGATTTCCAAACTGTAAGGGAAATCTTAGAAGAATTACTGCGGTCTGATTCTAAATAATGTCGAAATTCTAACTCTCTTGGGAAACACTTACTATTGTCTTGAGGATTTTAATAGATCTGCTAATGTGTATAAAAAAATTGTTCAGATACGACCATGGAATACCCAGTGTCTATTTAATTTAGCGAATGTATACTCTGAATTGAAGCGCTACGATACCACTATTAAACTATACCAAAAAGTTATTACAATCAATCCAGACTTTTTGGATTCTTATAATAATTTGGGATTCATTTATTATCATAAAATGCAAGATGCTCATAAAGCGATTGTAGCATATATGAGAATAAACATTCCTGATCCAAATATAAATAGACTGATAGAATATGCACACAATGAGGAATATAGTCGGGGGAATCCAAGTTCTATGTATTTGGAGAGTATT
>JYMV01051031.1_pt1 | contig 18586 bp, 18 predicted proteins | sample 338911 | NCBI WGS metagenome assembly JYMV01 (sample SAMN03354496, study PRJNA234377) | hydrothermal vent metagenome | biome: Deep sea; feature: Hydrothermal plumes at the Eastern Lau Spreading Center, Western Pacific Ocean; material: Seawater | place: Tonga | collected 2009 | depth 2000 m m
TTGATTTTTCTGCTTTCGATATGGATAAAGTAGCTGATTGTCAAATTCTTATTAATAAAAAGTGAATTGGAAATTTTAAAACTTAAATAAAATTTATTCTAGTGTTAAAAATAATGAAAAATCTTACTTTAATAATTAGTACGATAATCCTAAGCCTTATATCTCATGATCTTATTGCTCAAATAGAAAATATAAGCATAGTTAAGAGTGAAGTGAAAAAATATAAAAGTAAAAATAACTATTTATCATATGCAGCAAATGACGGTAATGATGGTTTTTTTAGCGCTACAATGTATTATAAAGGGATAATCCCAATGCCAAGTGGCTATTATATAGAGCATTTTAACAAAGACTTAGAGTTGATAGAAAGTTATGACTTAGAATTGAAAAACGGCTTAATTAAATCTCTTTTTATTAAAGATAATCAGCTTCATTTGATCGAGATAAAAATGATGTATGATGGAAGTTCGAGAACAATAGAATATAATCTATTAAGTTCGCAGCTCGATAAATTTAATTTTAAAAGCAAAGTAATTTTTACTCTTCCTTACGAGCAGTATACCTATACAAATAATAACTACGGAGAAAATAATTATGATCCTTCTGGGACTGTAGAGTTAACTGATAATAATAAATTTATCACTTTTAATTATGAAACAAGAGAAGGTAATGATAAAGTTCACAAAATTAAAGTCTATGATAGTAGTCTAACTTTACTTTTCGATAAAACTTTTCGCTTAAATAGTAATAAAAGAAATCTAGCTTATAAAAGTTCAATCGTTACAGATCCTGAAGATGGGACTGTATATTTATTAGGTAAATTTATAGAGCAAGGCTCAATTAGTGAAAAAAAGAATAAAGATGTTTTTACAAAACTGTATAAATTTAATGCTAATGTAGAGCAGGAGCTAACTCTTAATAATGATAATCTATATGTTAGTTCTCTCAAATTAGTTGCAAACAATGATAAAGTTATATGTGCTGGTTTTTATTCTGAAGAAGGATATAATACTGTTAAAGGTGTAGCATATTATAAAATTGATAAGCAATCATTTCAATTACAAGCATCCACATTTAATCCGTTTACAGAACAATTAATGACTGATAAGTTCGGTAATGTTAGAGGGCGTCAAAAATTAAATAAGGATAAAGAAATAATGCAAGTTAATGATAGTAAGGTTTTCTTAGACAAAAATGGAAATGCAATCATTACCGCTGAAGAAAGGTTTAATACTTTTTCTGGACCTATTGGCGCTGCGAGCACAAGAGAAAATTATTATTTTAATGACGTTATTATTTGTAAAATTAATGCTGAAGGAAAAATAGATTGGTCTAGAAATGTATGTAAAGAGCAAAGTGCCGCAGGCAGATCATTAGAATTTCTATCTTATTTTTCTGCAATGCTCAACGATAACCTTATTATTCTACTAAATGGTTCAGATAAAGTCAAAGAACTTGTAGATGATCGTATTCAGTTTTACGACGACTCTGTAAAAAATTTAAGCTTATATGCTGTTCAAGTTTTGCCAAACGGAGAATTTAGTTACAAAAAACTTATTAATAGTGATGAAACTAAGGTGAGCTATAAAGTTGTAGAAGCGATTTTGTTGGCGAATAATTCTATTATAGTTTCTGGAAATAAAGCTAAGTATATGCAATTCATAAAAATTAATCAGTAGGAATAAATCCTTTTTTAAGGAAAAAATCCAAATAATTAACCTAACTTTGGTTCTATAAAAAGCCAAAGTTTTTTATGTCGTTAAAAGATTACATTAAAGGTCGTGGGGCACAGCAAAATGTTCATAACAAGTTTGAATCCTTAAAGCACACAACCGATGCTGAATTTTTAGAATATTGCTCTAAAGAGGGTGAAGAAGCTAGCGATTTAAAAACGCGTTTTCAAGAAGTTTTCCCTAAAACGATCGTGAATAAAATCAATAGTCCCGATGTTGGGATGGAGTATTCTGTTAACCCTTATCAAGGTTGCGAACATGGTTGTATTTATTGCTATGCTAGAAATTCACACGAATATTGGGGTTACAGCGCCGGTCTAGATTTTGAAAAACAGATTTTAGTAAAGAAAAACGCTCCACAATTACTTGCGAAAAAACTTCAACAGAAAAACTGGGAGCCGCATCCAATCGTTTTTTCAGGAAATACAGATTGCTATCAACCTATTGAAAAGAAACTTCAAATTACTAGGGAGTGTTTGGAAGTGATGCTGAAGTATAAACATCCTACCGGAATTATTACCAAAAACAGTTTAATCCTTCGAGATTTAGATTTATTAAAAGAATTAGCAAGACTCAATTGTATTCGAGTAAATATTTCGATTACTTCTTTAGTTGAAGAAACTCGACGCATTTTAGAACCACGAACAGCAAGTATAAAGCAACGTTTAAAAACAGTAGAAACACTAGCAGAAAACGATATTCCCGTCAATGTGATGGTTGCGCCAATTATTCCGTTTATTAATAGTCACGAAATTTTACCGACCGTAAAAGCGGTAAGTGAAGCAGGAGCGTCTTCTGTTGGTTATACAGTGGTTCGTTTAAATGGTGCTATTGCTGAAATTTTTACCGATTGGATTGAAAAAACCCTACCCGATAAGGCTGAAAGAGTTTTGCATCAAATTGAAGCTTGCCACGGCGGAAATTTAAACGACAGCCGCTTTGGAACGCGAATGAGAGGCGAAGGCGAATTTTCTAAACAAATTGCGCAACAATTTAAAATCGCGAAAGCAAAATATCTAAAAAACAAAAAAGTACCCGAAATGGATACTTCTCATTATTTGCAGCTTAAAAATCCGCAGTATAAGTTATTTTAGTTGCAATCCCATTTTTTAAGTTTAAAATTAACCTGAGTAGTTTTGTCTTTACCCGAGCTAACCTTAGCACTGTTTTCTTTAACCGAAATTTGAATCGGTTCGCTCTCAAATTTTCCTTCCTGTTGAAATAGATAAATTCCTTGGATTGTATTTGTTGAGGTAATTTCAGCCTTAATGCTACCTTTACGTTGGTCTTTTTCAGCAAAGATCCAATGGTAAGTCCCGCTAACATTTTTGCCTTTTATATTTAGGTGAAGTTGAATAGAATCTTTTAAATGTGAAGATTTTCCGATCACATTTAAATAACAGGTCTCTCCTTCAGCTATAAAATTTTTAGTGACTGCAGTTTGTTGATCGTTTTTTTGCTATATGTCGGGTTGCTTTTCAGACTCATTTTTACAGGCCAAAAAGCAGCTAAACACTAATAATAAAGTTAAATTTTTTATAGTAACAATTTTAAATTAAACCCTCCCATTCATTATAAAATTGTTTTAAAAACTCTTCCATAAATAGATGACGTTGCTCCGCTATTTTTTTACCTTTTTTGGTATTCATACGATCTTTAAGAAGAAGAAGCTTTTCGTAAAAATGATTAATCGTTGGGTTCTCACCTTTTTTATACTCTTCTTTGGTCATATTTAATTTTGGAGAAATAGAAGGATCGTAAAGTTTACGATTTTTAAAACCACCATAATTAAAAGTCCTGGCAATACCAATGGCACCTAAAGCATCTAAACGGTCGGCGTCTTGCACGATCGCTAATTCTTCTGAATGAAATTGTTGTTGAAAATTACCACCTTTAAAAGAGATATTTTCAATGATCTTGATCACGTGTTCGATAGTTGCTTGTTCAACACTTTGCTGTTGAAGAAATCGCTGAGCTTTTTGCGGTCCAACAGTTTCGTCTCCTTGATGAAATTTAGCATCGGCAATATCGTGAAGAAGTGCTCCAATAGCTACAATTTCGAGATTTACTTCTTCACCTTCAGCAATAAGTAAAGCGTTTTTATAAACTCGCTCAATATGAAACCAATCGTGCCCGCCTTCAGCATTTGCTAATTCTTGTTGAACAAATGCTTTTGTTGCGAGAACGATTTTACTTTCTTTTAGCATTACTTTACCATAGCCGGGTTTACCCATTTAAAATGCGTGATTTTTTCAGAAATTTTAATTCGCTGGTTAATGCGTTCCATTCTTGCCGGTAAGCTCATTACAAAATCACGAGCTTTTTCAGCTTCATCGGTAAGTCCGGTAATTTTTTCAATATCCCAACGAACGATAAGTTTTTTCATAATATCGATGTAATCTTGACCGGTGTAAACGCCAATACGTTGTGCAGCATTCGAAAACTCATCAAAAGCATCGCCAATACTATCACCAGATTCTCTTAAGAACATTGCCGGCATCACGATTTTATGCTTCATCATATCTTTAAAAGCGATCATCATTTGGCTTGGGTCTATTGTAAAAATTTCTTTTACGAAAGTGCTGTAAGCGTTATAATGTCTCATCTCATCACCAGAAATGATCTTACACATTTTCGCTAAAGATTTGTTACCGTGTTGTCTTGCCAATTTAGCCACGCGGTTATGAGAAATGTAAGTCGCTAGTTCTTGAAAACTGGTATATACAAAGTTTTTATAAGGATCGCGATCGGTACCAATATCAAAACCATCGTTTATTAAATGTTGAGTCGTACGTTCTACCTCGATCATATTTACACGACCAGAAAGGTAAAGATATTTGTTAAGCACATCACCGTGGCGGTTTTCTTCACCAGTCCAATAACGTACCCAACGTGACCAGGCCGTTCCGCCATCGTGTTGGTTAATACCTTCTACATCCATCAACCAAGATTCATAGGTTGGTAATGCTTCTTCGGTAATGGTATCTCCTACTAAAACTACCCAAAAATCATAAGGTAATTCTTTGGCTAATTCTCTAATTTCGGTGACTTCGTCGTAAAAAGTTTCTTGTTGAGAGTTTGGCAAAAAGTCGGTTGGTTGCCAAATTTTTTCAACAGGAATTAAAAATTCATCAATAAAGCCATCAACCTTTGGTTCTAGTTGCTGCATTACTTCCAATCTCACATTTTTTTCAGGCATAATTTATAGTTTATTGATTGATAATATCTTTTATAATTTCTTGTTCTACTTTATCTATTAAAGTATCGGTATCAAATTGATGTACCAAAATAGGGTCTTGTACGGTTAGTTTTACGTGTACTCCTAAATTTAAAGGAAAAGAGCCAAACTTAACGATTTTCCAAGAGTTATTTATGGTAATCGGTACAATTACTGCTTTTGGGCAATAACGGAATAACATTTTTAATCCGTTAGGTGAAAATTTTCTCGGCATTCCTGTTTTACTTCGTGTGCCTTCCGGAAAGATCACCGCCGATCGATTAGTTTCATTTAAGTACTCCGCAAAATTTTTAATCGCCGGTAAAGATTGTCGCGGGTTTTTACGGTCGATTAAAATGGATCCTCCTTTTCTTAAATTGTATGAAATACTCGGGATGCCCCTTCCTAATTCTTGTTTACTTATAAATTTAGGATGTAACTTTCTTAAAAACCAAATTATTGGCGGGATATCGTACGGACTTTGGTGATTGGCTACAATAATATGCGGAACACCTTCCGGTAAATCGTGCTTATTTTCAAACGTAATTCTGGTGCCTAAAATATTTAAACAACGCAGTAAGCTAAAGTTAAGGAAATCAACACTTTTTTTATGTGCTTGATAACCGAATACATTGTAACAAATCCATTGAATAGGATGAAATACAACAAGCGTTAATCCGAAGAAAAAGTAATAAATTACAGAAATGGGGTACGAAATAATCTTCTTCATTCAAAACCAATTGAGACGACAAAAGTAGCTTATAAATGGCACTATTCTTAATATTTGCTTCAAAACAAATATGCGCGCATAATAAATTCAACTAGAACGAAAGCATTACTTAGTTGAAAAACTGAATTATAAAAAAAGCCGCTTCATTAAGAAAGCGGCTTTAAGAAATACTTTTCAGCTAAATTTTAGCAGAATTCGTTATAAGCATCACGAAGATTTTCAGCAATCATATCAGCCGGTCTACCTTCAATGTGATGACGCTCTAACATATGTACTAATTCACCATCTTTAAATAATGCCATCGATGGAGAACTTGGAGGGAATGGTACCATATGCGCTCTCGCTTTATCGGTAGCTTCTTTATCTACACCTGCAAAAACAGTTACTAAATGATCTGGTTTTTTAGCGTTGTCTAAAGACATTCTAGCTCCCGGGCGAGCGTTTGCTGCAGCACAACCACAAACAGAATTAACAACCACTAAGGTTGTACCTTCTTTTGCGATCGCTTGATCTACGGCTTCAACATTTTGTAATTCTTCAAAACCTACTGCCGTCAATTCTTCACGCATTGGTTTTACTAAATCTGCTGGATACATATTTTTAAATTTTTTCTGTATTAATTTTAAGTGAACAAAGATATTAAATAAGTTATGGCTTTAAGAACTCAGCATCAGTAAGTTTAGCTATAAGCTTATAAATACCCTTTATAAAGTCGAAAAATTCACTTCAGCATTACAATTAAATCATAAATCTCCCGAAAGTTTACTTAGCTAGGTTAAGCTTTTTATATTTGTAGTTCAATTTAAGTTTATGATTAAATGGGTACTAGCGGTATTGGGGTTAGTTTATATGCGTTTTCCCGGTGCTATTTTTGGTTTTTTGCTAGGGACATTGTTAGAATTGTTTATTAAAAAAGGCGGTAGCGCACACCGAAATGTTTCTAAAATGTTTGGGCAAGAGCAAGAAGTCACAATGGGAGATTTTGAGCTCAATTTGCTTTCACTTTCCACTATTGTCGTAAAAGCCGACGGTAAAGTAAGCCAGACAGAGTTAGATTATGTGCGTAGTTATTTTGTAAAAGCTTACGGTAAAGATCGTGCTAATGCCACGTTTAGAACCTATAACGATGTGGTAAAGAAAAGGCAGATCGACGCCGGCAGAATATGTGCTTACCTACATATGCGAACCACTTACGAAGTTCGCCTTCAAATTTTACACTTTCTATTCGGTATTGCGCAAGCAGACGGAAATGTTTCTAGCGGAGAGTTGCAACAACTTGCTAAAATTGCCGGACATTTACGCTTAAGTCAGCGTGACTTTGAAAGTATAAAAGCCATGTTCACAATGGCAGGACGACCATCGGGCGATACTTCTTACGCCTATACGATTTTAGAGATCGATAAAAACGTATCAAATGCTGAAGTAAAAAAAGCTTACCGAACAATGGTAAAAAAATACCATCCCGATAAGTTGCAACATATGGATAAAGTACACCAACAAGGAGCTCAAGAAAAATTTAATAAAGTACAAGAGGCCTACGAGCAGATCCAAAAAGAACGAGGTTTTTAAATCATAAAATTTTCTAATAAGAGAAAGCAGAAGGTTTAAAATTTCTATCTTATTCTAAAAACTAAGTATGAAAGAATATTTTACCCTTATTTTTCTTATCGTCGCATTTCAGTTTTCCAACGCCCAAGACTCCATCCCAACAATTAGTACAGATCGCCCGAGCGCAGGTTACTCTTCGTCTAGAGTGGCTTACAAATATTTACAAATAGAAACCGGAGGGATCTATGAAGAGTTAGAAGATAACCAATTTAAGCAAAATGCTTATACCTATAATACAACTCTCCTACGCTATGGTCTATTAGAAAATTTAGAAATTAATGCCGGTTGGGGTTTTCGACAAATTGAACCACAAGAGAGAGATCAACCACAGCTAAGCGGTTTTTCTCCGATAACTTTAGGAGCAAAAGTAGGCGTTACCGAGCAAATGGGTTGGGTTCCAAAAATGACGCTATTTAGTCAGCTAACATTTCCCTTTGGTGCATCAAGTGATTTTAAAAATGAAACCACCGGTGTAGATGTAAGAATGCTTATGAGTTCTACACTAAGCTCAAATTCTAGCCTTTCTTACAATTTGGGTGTTATTAATTGGTTAACCGATAGCGGTGAAGCCTCTTACGTTTATACATTTGCCTATAGTTATTCATTTACAGAACGTTTTGGAGGTTTTGCAGAAGTTTACGGAAGTTTGCCGGAAGACAGCCGAGCAAATCATTCTTGGGATGCCGGTTTAACTTATCTTATTAAAAATAATTTACAAGTAGATCTTTTAGTAGGTACAGGTTTTAACACTACACAAAATTATCAAGTTGCTGCCGGATTAAGTTATTTATTGCCGAAGTAAATTTTTGGGCGTTCCCTTCGGGCGGGCTTTCTGTTGCAATCTTTAGCTCCTAGCGTCGCTAAAGGATTTTCACTGCAATCCCTAACGCGAATATTTTAGTAATTCTAACATTTTATTTGAAGTAAGGTAGCTAAATTTCTTGTCGATCACTTTAAAATCTTTATTGAATAAAATTAGTGCCGGCAAACTAAAAGCTTCACTTTTTCTGCTTGCTAATAATTTAGCGAGCTGATGCGTTGGGTTGCGATGCGTTTCAATTTCATCGTTAATAAATGTTGATCCGTCAAAAACAATGGTGTCTTTTTTTTCAGCATTCATTTTAACCGCATAAAAATCTTTGGTTAGTAATTGAATAACTTCGTGATCTTTAAACGCGTGACGATCCATTTTTTTACAATACGCGCACCAATCTGCATAGAAATAAATAAAAACCGGTTTGGGTTCTTCTTTTAATTTCTTTTCTAGTTGTTCAAAACTGAGCCAATCTATTTGTTGCTGCGCAAAATTACTTCCGCAGAAAAATAAGAGCGGTAAAAGAAAAAGATATTTCATGATTAATATTTTAAAAGCCGACACCTTCGCGATGAAGGTGTCTTTGAAAACAACCAATAGTTCTAGATCAACAAAACTTATTTGGCCATTTATAGGTTATGTAAGTTTCCAAATTTTACTCCGAAGAAAATCGTTCTCGGTAACGATGGTCCATAGATATAATCAGAATCACGGGTCGCGCCGATATCAAAATCATCTTGGTAACTGTTAAAAATATTTTTTATACCTGCAAAAATATTTAATTGTAGGTTATCACTCAAATCGAGATGATGATTTAATTTTAAGTTAATATCGTAAAACTGATCACTTTCATTTAATTGCAAAAACCCACTGTCGCTCACCACTAAAGGCACGGTCATTTTGCCTGTGTACGTTCCGGTAATATCGATGCTCGATTCTTTTAAAACTTTAATATTCGTATTCAAATAACCATAAACAGTTGGGTTTCGAACAAAGTCTTCGATCACAATATCGGTTTCAGCGGGATTGGTGCCATCGGCTTCAAAAAGCACCTGATCTTCTCGGTGTTTTGATTGCTGAATTGTACCTCCTAACTGAAAAGTATATTTAGAAGATGGAGAAATACCCATTTCAAAATTAACTCCGGCAACATAAGCGCCGCTACCGTTTCTTACTTCTTCTAAAATAGAGCCATTGGGTAGAGTTGCTCCTGTGCTTACGGTGGTAAACGGATTTTCAAGATCGGTGTAAAACCCTTCCAGCAAAAAATTGGTTTGTAGTTTTTTGAAGTTTTTCGAGTAGTTTAAAGAAAAGGTAAATGCATTGGAATATTCAGTTTCTAGATCTTCAGAAAGAATCACGAATTGCGGTTCGCCACCAACCGATGAAATATGTAAATCTTCATTAAAGGCTTGCGGTGCTCGAAATCCTCTAGCATAACCACCGCGCAATCGCCAATTTTCAGCAAAATTATAAAGTAAGGTAAGCCGAGGACTCAACACGGTCTGATCGATATTTGAAGTTCTGTTTATTTGTTGAATATTGTAATTTCCTTCGACATTTACGTGATCTAATCTTGTACCAACTAATGCAGAAAAAACTTCAGATGGTTTCCATTCATATTGGGCAAAAGTCCCGATCGAGTTCACTTCTTGATTGATAAATCGATTATAGCTGGCGATATTATCTTCAGTGCGATTCATATTATATTCGGCGCCGACCGTAAGAACGTCACTATTGTTGAAATATCGGGTAAACTGACCTCCAACTAAAACCGAAAGATCCTCGGTGTTTCCGTATGCGTTAGCAGCGGTGATGGAGTCTTGTGCAGTTCTTCCGCCACCTAAACCGCCGTAAAAACTTTTTCGATCGGTTTGTTGCCCAGAGGTGTAAACAGAATAATTATTGGTTTTTTCAGCATTAGAAAATTCGTAGGTAAGTCCGCCCATCAATGTATTGTGGTCTAATTCTTCGGTAATATCGGTTAAATGTGGAGCAAGATCTAATCGGTCGCCGCCACGTCGATATTCTTCAATTGCAGTAAGATCTAAGGTGATTTTACTGTTTTCATTGGGTTTAAAAAATGATTTGGTGCCCAGGCTGGTATTGGTAAGTTCAGTAAGTTCAGAAAAACCATCGTTATTGGCATTGTAGCTGTCTCGATCGCGTTTCATCCCATAAACGGTAATGCCCGAATTTAAATCTTCACTCACCACTGTAGCATTAGCATTAAATACACGATCTGTCGATTGGCCATCGATAATTCCGAAATTTGAAGAAACTTCCCAAGAATTTAGAATAGGATCTTTGGTAATTATGTTGACCGTTCCTGCAATGGCGTTAGAACCGTAAAGAGCAGAACCGCCACTACGAACAACTTCAATTCGATCTAAAATTGAAGTCGGAATTTGCTCTAAGCCATACACACTATTTAAAGCGCTAAAAACCGCTCGACTGTTAATGAGAACTTGCGTGTAACTTCCGTCTAAACCATTTAGGCGAACTTGCGTAAAACCACAATTTTGGCAATTGGTTTCAACACGAACTCCGGGTTGGTAATTTAAACTTTCTGCCACGGCAATAGATTGTGTGGCGTTAAAAAGTTTGGGGCTTAAAACATTCACCACAACCGGTGTTTTCTTTACATTCACTCGGTTTCGAGTTGCGCTGATCACTACATCGTCGAGGCCAAGCATATCTTCTTGTAATTCGATATTCAGGTATTGATCTTTATAGTTTTCTGTTGAAATCGTTTGTAGCTCTGTCTTAAAACCAACCGCTTGTATTTTTAAAGTATAAGTTCCCGTTTCTATTTCTAAAACAAAATTGCCCTCTAAATCTGCTGAAGTTCCTAGCGTACTATTTTCAATACTAATATTCGCAAACGGAATAGGTTTTCCTTCGGAATTTATATTTCCTTTGATTGTAGTTTTTTGCTGCGAATAACTCAGCATTGAAATTGTAAATAGGAGAATATGAATAATTTTCATATTAATTAGTTTTGTAAAACTTAATTTTTAGACAAATCTAAAAATTTGTTTTTATATAAAAAAATGTATTTTTGTGTAAGCAAAAATTTAGAATGACACTTTCTGAAGAAAATTATTTAAAAGCGATCTTCAATTTAGAAGAGCAAACGCATAAAAGCGTGCCAACGAATGCGATAGCAGAAATGATGGAAACCAAAGCCTCTTCGGCTACAGATATGGTAAAACGTCTTTCTGAAAAAGAACTGTTAAAGTATAAGCCCTATCAAGGAACACGACTTACTCCAAAAGGAAAAAGTCATGCGGTTAAAGTAATTCGCAAACACCGACTTTGGGAAACTTTTTTAGTTGAAAATTTAGACTTTTCTTGGGATGAGGTGCACGAAGTGGCAGAGCAACTAGAACATATTCAATCAGATAAACTAATTCATCAACTTGATAAATTTTTAGGCTACCCTAAAACAGATCCGCACGGCGACCCGATACCCGATGAAGAAGGAAATATAGCAAAAATTAAAAAGAAAGTATTGGCAGAGCTTCAGCAAGAAGATGAAGGCATTTGTGTTGGGGTAGACGATTCTTCTTCAGCCTTTTTGAAATATTTAGATAAGCTCGATATTTCCTTAGGTAATAAAATAAAAGTGATCGAAAAAGAAGCTTTTGATAATTCGATGGTGATCCAAGTAGAAGAAAATACCATAAGCATTTCAAGTTTAGCTTCAAAAAATATATACGTTAGAAAGACTTCTTGATATGGAAAGTATTGTAAATTATTTTGAAAGTATAGATCCGGTTTTGGCCGCGCTTTATGCTACATTGTTTACCTGGGGATTGACTGCTTTAGGTGCTTCTTTGGTATTCTTTTTTAAGCAAATGAATCGAAAATTATTTGATGGGATGCTCGGTTTTACCGGTGGTGTGATGGTTGCTGCGAGCTTTTGGAGTCTGCTTGCGCCGGGTATCGAAATGAGTCCTGGAGAAGGTTTCGAGAAAACCATTCCGGCGGTAGTTGGTTTTGGTTTAGGAGCATTATTCATCTATGCATTAGATAAAGTTTTGCCGCATTTACACGTGAATTTTAAGATGAGTGAAAAAGAAGGCGTAAAAACTCCTTGGCATAAATCGATTTTGTTAACGCTAGCGATCACCATGCATAATATTCCTGAAGGTTTGGCGATCGGTGTTTTGTTTGGCGGTGTTGCTGCCGGATTTGAAGGCGCAAGTATAGGCGGAGCTGTAGCTTTAGCGATCGGGATCGGGATTCAGAATTTTCCGGAAGGTTTTGCGGTGGCGATGCCTTTACGCGGACAAGGTTTAAGCCGTTGGAAAAGCTTTAATTTTGGTCAACTTTCTGCTATTGTAGAACCGGTTGCTGCGGTAATTGGAGCTTATGCGGTAATGACATTTGAACCAATTTTGCCGTATGCTTTATGTTTTGCAGCAGGTGCAATGATTTTTGTGGTGGTCGAAGAAGTAGTGCCGGAGTCGCAACAAGATAAATACACCGATATTTCTACACTAGGCTTTATTGGTGGCTTTATGGTAATGATGATTTTAGATGTTGGCTTAGGTTAAAATTTCTATCTTTAAAAGATGAAAAAGATTCTAATATTTATAATAGTGCTAGTGGCTTTCGGAAATTTGATGAATGCGCAACAGCAAAACGATTCAACAGCTATTCAAAAAGTTGAATCTCCTATAATCGTAGTAAAATTGCCGGAAGGTGAATCGTACAAATGGAAAAACTATTGCTTGACGTTCACTAAAATGTTAGCAGATTCTCGTTGCCCAAAAGATGCTACTTGCATTTGGCAGGGAGAAGCAAAAGTAAAAATGAGCTTAGAAAAGGATGGAAGTTTGATCGATTCAAAAGAAATTGTACTTACTAATCCCGAGCAAAACGGAACTTCATTTAACTTAGCTGAAAAATCTTTTCGGGTATATGGTTTAATGCCTTACCCGACCGCAAAAATGAAAGAAGAAGGGAATATGGAGTATTACCTTCGCGTTGAAATTCCTTCGAAAACTTCTACAGCTTCAGATAAATGATTAATGGCAACCACAATCAGATTTTCCGCAGGCGCTTCCGGTATCGGTTGCTTTTTGTGGAGATTTCCAAAAGAATTTTTTCAATAGAAATCCTACAGCGATTAAAAACGTTACTAAAACTAAAATTTCCTGTATCATCATCTCTCTATTTTAAAAGTTGAAAAGCTGCTAATGCTGCTACATAAGCTATGCCAGACATCGCAACCAATTGTAAAGCCGGCCATTTCCAAGAGTTAGTTTCTCGTTTAACAATGGCAAGCGTACTCATACATTGCATCGCAAAGGCGTAAAAGAGCAATAAACTAATTCCGCTAGCAAAGTTGAATAAAGGTCCGCCCAAAATTGGATTGGTTTCTGCTGCCATTCGATCTTTAATCGTTTTTTCTTCGTCGCTGCCCACGCTATAAATTGTGGCTAACGTGCCTACAAAAACCTCTCTCGCCGCAAAAGAACTCACAATGGCGATCCCGATTTTCCAATCGTAACCTAAAGGTCGAACGATAGGCTCGATACCTTTCCCCATCATCCCGATATAACTGTTTTCCAGCTTTACGGACGCGACATGATTTTCAAATTCTTCCGCAGTTAAAGTTTCGCCATATTGTTCGCTTACAATTTCTTCAGCTCTATCAAATTCGTCGGTAGGACCGTAGCTAGCTAACACCCAAAGGATGATAGAAATGGCTAAAATTATTTTACCGGCACCAAAAACGAACGATTTGGTTTTTTCAACCACATTAATTCCTACGTTTTTGAATAGAGGAAGTTTATAATCGGGCATTTCGATCACGAAATACGTCTTACTTTTTATTTTTAAAATTTTGTTGAGTACCCAAGCTGAAAATACCGACATCCCAAAACCGAGTAAATACAGCAACATTAGCGTAAGTCCTTGTAAATTGAAAATACCTAAAACACGTTCATTGGGGATGACGAGCGCAATAATAATTAAGTAAACCGGAAGTCGTGCCGAACAAGTGGTAAACGGTACCACGAGAATGGTAATTAAACGCTCTTTCCAATCTTCTATATTTCGGGTGGCCATTACAGCAGGAATCGCACACGCAGTTCCTGAAACTAATGGAACGACACTTTTACCACTTAAGCCGAAACGTCGCATCACACGATCCATTAAGAAAACAACGCGGCTCATATAACCACTTTCTTCCAATAAAGATATAAACAGAAATAAAAATGCGATCTGCGGAATAAAAATCACGATACCACCTAAACCGGGAATAATTCCTTCAGAAATGAGATTGGTAAAAACACCGGAAGGTAATACATCTTTTGTCCATTCACCTAAAAAGGCAAAGGTAGAGTCAATTAAATCCATCGGGTAACTCGACCAGTCGTAAATGGCTTGAAAGATGAGTAATAAAATTCCGAAGAAAATAACATAACCCCAAACTTGGTGCGTAAGAATACGGTCTAAACGTGAACGTAAATCTTTGGCGGCGGCAACATCTTTTTTAAAAGTTTCTTTTAAAACGCCATTGATAAATTGATATCGAACAATAGTTTCTTTTTGCTGAAGCCGTTTAAGGTCGCTTTTCTTTTTAGTTTGAAAATCTGGAGTGTTCTCTAAACTGTTTCTATTTAAATTTCCAAAATTTACATCTTGTGTGATCACTAACCAAAGTTTGTAAAGCGATTGGTTAGGGAAAGCTTTGCGCAGTCTATCGAAATAATCGGGTGCGATCGAAGAAGCATTTACGCAAGGTTCTGTTGAAATTTGTCGGTGATTAATGATGAGTTCTTTTAACTCTTCGATCCCTGTTTTTTTACGAGCACTAACCAAAGCGATTTTCGTTTGTAATCGCTTTTCCATTAACTCTACATCTAGAGAAATCCCTTTACGCTCCATTCGATCTGCCATATTGATCACCAAAATCGTAGGAATGCCTAGATCTTTAATTTGGGTGAAAAGCAGTAAATTTCGCTTTAGATTTTCAACATCGCTTACTACAACAGCAACATCGGGATAATCTTTATCGTTTTTATTGAGCAATAACTCAATCACGATATTTTCATCTAGCGAAGATGCGTTAAGGCTATAAGTTCCCGGTAAGTCTAAAATATGTGCTTTAAGGCCGCGTGGGAGTTTACAAATACCTTCTTTTTTCTCGACGGTGATCCCGGGATAATTCCCTACTTGTTGGTTAAGACCGGTAAGGTGATTAAATACCGAAGTTTTTCCGGTATTGGGGTTTCCGATAAGGGCAACATTTATTTGTTTTGGCATTACTCTACAACTTCAATTTCTATCAACAGTGCCGTTTCTTTTCTTATGGCTAAGTGGCTTCCGTTTATATTTAGATACATAGGATCTCTAAACGGAGCGGTTTGTACCAACTCTACTTCATTACCAGGTAAGCATCCCATTTCTAGCAGCTTAAGAGGTATATCGTTATGGGAAAATTGTTTGATGATCCCTTTTTGCCCCTTTTTTAATGATGCGATGGTAAGTTTCAAGTTTTATTTAGATTGAATTTAAACTATGCAAAAGTAACAGAAAAATTATTCTTAGAAAAACTTATCTAACAGAAGAATATTAGTGTTCTTTCTCTAATTTTTTCAGAAGTTTTACATCTTCTACCAGTTGCTCAATAGCTTCTGGATTGGTGCCATCGTAAAAACCTCGAACACGCTTGCTTTTATCGATCAACGCAAAATTTTCTGTATGCACCATATCATATTTACCACCGTTTCCTTGAGATTTGGCTACGAGGTATGATTTTCTGGCAAGATCGTAGATATGTTTTTTATCTCCGGTAACTAAATTCCATTTTTCATCGATAACCCCTTTTTCTTCAGCATATTTTTTTAATTGCGCAACGCTGTCGATCTCGGGCGTAACTGAATGAGAAAGCAGTAGAACTTCAGGATCGTCTTTAAATTCTTTTTGAATTTTCACCATATGATCGGTCATGATCGGGCAAATACCTTGACAGGTAGTAAAAAAGAAATCGGCAATGTAAATTTTGTCTTCGTAATCTTTTTGAGTAATCGTATCGCCATTTTGGTTAACCAATTTAAAATCGGGCACTTTGTGATACTTTCTTACATATTGTACGGTAGTATCTACCAATTCTTTATTTACCATATCGGGTTGATAAATAGGCAGCGTAGGTTCGGGCTTTAGTAATTGATAAATAATGGTAATGATGATTGCTGAAAGTACGAAGAGTACAATGGCAAAAAATTTATACTTGGCAAAAAACTTCAGCATAGCTTCTGTAACTTTTTGACAAAATTACAACCTATTGGGCAGATGAAAATTGATTTTGGTCAATTATTTGCTATACAAAGCACTATTGAAGTCACATTTTTTTTCTAAGCAGATTTAAAAGGTTACTTTTGTGCGATTTTTTACACCAGAATATTGAAATTAAGACTATGAGTCCATTTTTTATAAAAGCATTTCAGCTAATATTAAGTTTATCTATTTTAATTGTTTTACACGAAATGGGGCATTTTATCCCTGCCAAATTATTTAAAACTCGTGTAGAAAAATTCTTTCTGTTCTTTGATGTCAAATTTGCGCTTTTCAAAAAGAAAATAGGAGAGACCGTTTATGGTTTAGGTTGGTTACCCTTAGGAGGTTATGTGAAAATCTCTGGGATGATCGATGAAAGTATGGATAAAGAACAAATGGCAAAACCTCCACAAGAATGGGAATTTAGAAGCAAACCCGCTTGGCAACGTTTGATCATTATGATCGGTGGGGTTACCGTAAATATTATTTTAGGTTTCCTAATATATATGATGGTGCTATTCGTTTGGGGAAGTCAAGAATTGAGTAACGATGATGTACAGGGCGGACTTTCAGTTTCTGAAAATGTAAAAGAATACGGTTTTAGAGACGGCGATCTAATTACCAAAATTGATGATGAAGAATTAGATAATATTCTTTCGATGAATGGTGGTTTAAAGATCAACCGTTATTTAATGATGCGTGATATTAAAACGGTTGAAGTTTTACATAGCGACGGAAGCAAAGAAACTATCGAAATTCCTGAAGATATCGACACTAAATTATTTAAAGCCGGTGATATGAATCCGTTTGCTTTTGAAGCCGATCCGCTTTTGAGTGTTATTGCTGAAGGAAGTAATGCTGAAAAAGCAGGTCTGAAAGTAGGAGACCGTATTTTAGCTGTGAATGGAGATGCGTTAGGATCTTGGCAGGATTTTGATACTTATAAAAAAGAAAATCTAGATAAGGAACTTATTTTAACGGTAGAAACAGAAAATAAAGAGCGTAAAGAAGTGGTAGTTACAGCCGATTCAACAGGAATTGTTGGAATGAGTGTAAATCCTTATAATAGAATTAGTCCACGAGAACGAGAATATTCTTTAGGTGAAAGTTTAACTAAAGGGTTTGATTATGCGTATTGGACGCTGCACGATTATGTAGCGCAATTTAAATTTGTGTTTACCAAAGAAGGAGCAACACAAGTAGGTGGTTTTGGAGCGATTGGTAATATGTTCGCGCCAATTTGGGATTGGCATAGCTTCTGGATGCAAACCGCATTGTTATCGATTATTTTAGCCTTTATGAATATTCTGCCGATACCGGCCTTAGATGGAGGTCATGTAATATTTTTACTTTATGAAATTATTACCGGAAGAAAACCGAACGATAAATTTATGGAGTACGCCCAAATGGTTGGATTCTTCATTCTCATAGGGTTAGTATTATTCGCAAACGGAAATGACGTTTATCGTTGGTTATTTGATTAAAAAAAATGAAAAAAATGTTTTGCGAATTGTAAAAAGTATTTATATTTGCATCCGCTAAGCAATTAAACGCAAAGCAAAACATAAACTCCTCTTTAGCTCAGTTGGTTAGAGCATCTGACTGTTAATCAGAGGGTCCTTGGTTCGAGCCCAAGAAGAGGAGCAAAAAGTGAAGCCTTACAGAAATGTAAGGCTTTTTTTATGTTTTATTTTTACGAATTGATACTTCTATAAAATAGAAAAACCGCTACCCCAAGCGGTTTTTCGTTAGTTGTTGAGTTTAAGTAACTCAAAATTAATACGCTATGAAATATATTAATCTATATAAAGATATGAAAAGTATGTTTATATAGATTAATAAAATCGAATTATTTTATAATAACAACTTCACTTGCAGGGTCTTGAGTTGTGCCATTAATAAATTTTCCGTAGAAATGTAAATCTTTACCTGCTGAAGAATCAAATGATTTTCCAAGTTCTTTTTCTGCATCTTCTAAAGAATAGCTGTACGACTTAATATCATTGTAAAAAGAGTTATTATTCTCTTCCTTAACGCCAATTTCTATCGTACGAGTTTCTTTATTGTAATTTGCATATTTAGCTTTTAAAGTGTGTCTAATTAACTCTACAAACTCTTCTGATAATTGATCACAATCTTTACAGTTTTCTAAATACTGTTTTACTAAGGTTTTTAAACTTGTTCTAATT
>JYMV01019908.1_pt1 | contig 18583 bp, 13 predicted proteins | sample 338911 | NCBI WGS metagenome assembly JYMV01 (sample SAMN03354496, study PRJNA234377) | hydrothermal vent metagenome | biome: Deep sea; feature: Hydrothermal plumes at the Eastern Lau Spreading Center, Western Pacific Ocean; material: Seawater | place: Tonga | collected 2009 | depth 2000 m m
CCATGAAGTACGAGCCGCCGAGTGGGTCGACGGTGCGGGTGACGCCGGTCTCGTGGGCGAGGATCTGCTGGGTTCGGAGGGCGATGGTGACGGCTTCTTCGGTTGGGAGGCCGAGGGTTTCGTCCATGGAGTCGGTGTGGAGTGATTGGCAGCCGCCGAGGACGCCGGCCATGGCCTGGTAGGCGACGCGGACGATGTTGTTGTAGGGCTGCTGCTCGGTGAGCGAGCAGCCGGCGGTCTGGACATGGGTCTTCATGAACCATGAGCGTTCGTTCTTGGCGCCGTAGCGGTCGCGCATCATGCGGGCCCAGATTCGGCGTGCGGCGCGGAGCTTGGCGATCTCCTCGAAGAACTCGTTGTGGGCGTTGAAGAAGAAGGAGAGGCGTGGGGCGAACTGGTCGATGTCGAGGCCTCGGATGAGGCAGGCTTCGACATATTCCATGCCGTCGCGGAGGGTGAAGGCAAGCTCCTGGGTTGCGGAGGAGCCGGCCTCGCGGATGTGGTAGCCGGAGATGGAGACGGAGTTCCAGCGTGGGACATGCTGTGATTGGAACTCGATGGTGTCGACGACGAGTTTGGTTGAGGCCTCGGGCGGGTAGATGAACTCGTTCTGTGCGTGGAACTCTTTGAGGATGTCGTTCTGGAGGGTGCCGCCGAGGGTGTCCCAGGGGATGTCGCGTTGCTTGGCCATGGCGAGGTACATGGCCCAGATGACGGCGGCGGGTGCGTTGATGGTCTGGGAGACTGTGACCTTGTCGATGGGGATGTCGGCGTAGAGGCGGTGCATGTCCTCGATGGTGTCGATGGCGACGCCGCACTTTCCGACCTCGCCGAGGGAGAGGACATCGTCGGAGTCTCGTCCCATGAGGGTTGGGAGGTCGAAGGCGGTGGAGAGGCCGGTGTTGGCGGCGGTTTTGGTCTTGGTCTGGTTGAGGATGTATTTGAAGCGTTCGTTGGTGTCGTCGGCGGAGCCGAAGCCGGCGAACTGGCGCATGGTCCAGAGTCGTGTGCGGTATCCCTGGGGGAAGAGGCCGCGGGTGTAGGGGAACTCTCCGGGGTTGGCGATGTCGCGGTCGTAGTTCTGGAGGGACTCTGGGAGATCGTCCGGTGAGTAGAGGGGGTTGAGGACGAGCCCGGAGATGGTGACGGCGTGAGGATCGACCTTTCCAGTGGTGGGATCGATTCCGGGGCCGGTAATTTGGGTGTTATTCAGCTGGGACTGTGCTGTGTTGGTGGTCTCGGTGCTCATCAAGAGATCTCCAAGGGTGTTCGAGTGTCTGCGTGTTATTCTATGCGGAGAAGTGTCGATGGAAACGGAGATTTCGGGTTTGAGCGTATTGGGCAAGTCATTGCGATTGAGTCGCATTTCGATAAATTTAGGTGATTCATGCAACTGCGAAAGCGTTTGTTCGGACATGCTTTATGATCGTTCGGATCACATGTGTTTCACATGCCGCGTTTGCGGGTTTTTCAGTAACGAGACAGGGGTATTTCAATGCGGTCGATGATTTTCAGTTCAATATCTGTGCTTCCTTTGTGCGCTGGTTTCGCGATGTCTGCGAGCGATGGTTCTCCCGTTGCGCTTGAGCCGACATATGGAACTGTGGACCGTGTTGCGCACATCTATTACAACGCGGTATCCGGTGAGCGAGTTGTGTCGCTGTTGGGAGATTCTCAGACAGCGCCTGCGGATAACGGTCAGACTCAGTCGATTTGGTCGACGCTTGTCCAGAATCCGTGCGCGTCGGAGGGGTATACGACTGAGTATTACTTTGCGTTTGATGATCCGACGGGGAGTACATCGCTGTCTACTGCTGTCACGGTGATGGACTATGGCGACATCCCGATTGATACGGTTGTGGATTGCATCCAGGTGAACTGGGTTGTGGCGCATCCGGATACTGATATGGACTCGGATGGTGCCGGGGATGGCGTTGAAGAGCTGGCGGGCGAGTGGACGCTGTGGGAGCCGTCCAATGGTGGTCGTGGTGGCTGGTGCTCGAGATTGCCGGTCATCAACTTCCTGATCACGAATCTGCCCGGGAATACGCCGGAGAATGTTTCGGCAGGTGTGCTTTCCAGCTACACGATGGATGTCGATCTCGTTGCTGGTTTCTCCGGCACGGATCTCTCGTTCGAGCTGGGTGATTCTGATGGCGACTGTCAGACTGCCGCGTTCTGTAATAATGATATTGATACCGATTCTGATGGGATCGGGGATGGCGTCTCGGTCGCGAATGCGGATCGTGATTTTGATGGGTTGCCTGATTCGGACCTCGATGGTGACGGTCTGTTTGATTGGTCGTGGACGGTTCGATTCCATCAGCCGGGTTCGGGGAACGACTTCGATAGCGATAGTGATACTGGTTCGCTGCCGATGTCGAGTTCCGACACGATTGGGATCAGCTTTGGGTTCCCTGAGGGTGAGGCCGTTGAGAATAGCGATGGGACTTGGACATGGGAGATTGATGATACTGTCCCGGCTGCTGGTACGGGCGAGGAGGACCGCTTTGTGCTTTGGGGTCCACCGAACACGACTGGCTCGATCAACTTGCTGGGGGGCTACTGGTTTGGTGGTTTCTCATGTTCGGGTGGGTTGGGGTATACCCCGCCTGCGATGTTCCAGTTTGTGTTGTACGGAGCAGGGAGCCCGTGTGACAACTTTGCTGATTTGAACTCCGATGGTGATTTAGACTTCTTTGATGTCTCTCTGTTTCTCCAGGACTGGCAGAACGGTGGGGACTACAACGGGGATGGGCAGACCGACTATTTCGATGTGTCTGCGTTCGTTCAGGAGTTTAATGGGGGCTGCCTCTGAGCTGGGATCCCTCGAGCGTTCTTATTCACTGGGGCTGCCCGGCTTCGCTGGCGGGGCTCCGGGTTACAAGTATGGAGTGTGATATGCGCATTGATGCTTGATGAGCACTCCACTGGCGGTTGTCGGTCGTTGAGTTTGATACCCGAACGGGATGAGCCGCCCGTTGATTACGGCTCGTATTGTGATGGAAAGGAAATGAACCATGAACAAGGAACACCAGCAACTGTTGTGTAGTGCGCTGTTGATTGCGGGTGCTGCTGCCGGCTCCGCTCATGCGCAGGGCACGGTGCAGACTGATCAGGCGCAGCGTCAGATTGGGAGCACTGGTCATATCTACTACAACCTTGTAACCGGCGAGCAGGTGGTGACCCTTGAGCGGGCGGGTCAGACTGCTGCCGCGGATACGGGTGACAGCATGCCGATCTGGTCTACGCGGGCGCCGTACCCGGACTGTATCCAGGACGCGGTTGGTTCTACCGGTTTCTTCTTTGCGTTCAATGATCCGAATGGGACCACCGCGGTCAGCCAGGCTGTGGAGCTTCTGCAGGCGGGTGACATCGAGAAGGATACCGTCGTGGATTGTCTCGCGATCAACTGGGTGACTGCGATCCCCGATGAGTGGGCGAACGGCACGGATTCTTCGAGCGGCGTGGTCGGTGTAGAGGAGTTTGCGGCGCAGTGGACCGTCTGGGATGCGGATGACGCGCGGGTGATCAACAGCTCGACCCGGCTGCCGCTGATCCAGTTCCTGTTCTTCAATCTGCCGGGCAATACGCCCGACAATGTGGCGGCGGGTGCGCTGACTGGGTGGTCGGCGAGCGTTGATCTCGTAGGTTTCGGCACCGCGACCGATCTCTCGTTTGAGATCGGTGACTCTGACGGCGATTGTCAGACTGCGGCGTTTTGCAACAACGATGTTGATACGAACTCCGACGGCATCGGTGACGGGGTTTCTGTTTCCAACGCGGACAGGGACTTCGACGGGATGCCTGATTCTGACTTGGATGGCGATGGGCTGTTCGATTGGTCGTGGAGCATCCGGACCTTCCTGCCTGGGACCGGGAATGACTTTGATTCGGACAGTGATAGTGGGGTGCTGCCCGCGAGTGATCAGGACACGATCGGTATTCAGCTCGGCTGGCCGGCTGGTCTGGATGTGACGCCAGGTGGTGGGCTCGACTTTGATGATTCCGTTCCCGCGGCTGCGACCGGTGCCGATGGACTGTTTTTAGCTTCAGACGGTGTCGGTTTTTCCGGGGCGTACTCGTTCGGTGACTTTGCGTGTCCGGATGTCGGTGAGGCGTATGTTCCGCCGAGCGTGTTTGCGTTTGAGTTGCTTGCGCGTGGGGACGACACTGGTCTCTGCCCGGGTGATCTCAACGGAGACGGAGTCCTGGATTTCTTTGATGTTTCTGAGTTCCTACAGGACTGGCAGGGCGGTGGGGATTACAACGGGGACGGGCAGACCGACTTCTTCGATGTGTCTTCGTTCCTTCAGGATTTTAATGCGGGCTGTCCGTGACAGTCTCGTGTGAATGAAAGTGTTACCCGTGCAGGATTGGCCGCCTGTTATGTCAATGGCCAAGTTGTTCATATGAACATATAGGAGATTTCTGATGAATCGTACAGGTAAGCAAACAGCTCTCGCTGTTCTCGTTCTTTCCGGCAGTGCCGCGACCCTCGCGCAGGCGAATAACCCTGTTGCGTTGGATGCGTCTCGCGTCACCGTGAATAACGCGGGGCACATCTATTACAACATTGCTACGGGTGAACGCGTGGTGACCCTATTCAGTGATGGGCAGACTGCGCCGGCAGATACCGGCGAGAGTGTGCCTGTCTGGGCGTCTGGTGTAGCGAATCCATGCGAGGCGTTCGGTTACACAACTCAGTATTTCTTTGGTGTTGATGACGCATCAGGCACGACTTCGCTCGCGACCAATGTGCGTCTGCTGGACTATGGCGATATCGCGCATGACACGGTCGTGGATTGCATCCAGATTAACTGGACCGTGGCGCATCCGGATGTTGATCTGGATAGCGACGGCATCGTCGATGGTGTTGAGGAGCTTGCGGGCAACTGGATTGTCTGGGAAGCGGACAATGGTCGAGCGATCGATCAGTCGAGCCGGCTTCCGATTGTTGATTTCATGTTCTTCAATCTGCCCGGCAATACCCCCGAGAACCAGGGCGCGGGTGCGCTGACCGGGTGGACAGCTGATGTTGATCTCGTCGCGTTTGGTACTTCCACGGATCTCTCATTCGAGATCGGGAACACTGATGGCGACTGTCAGACTGCAGCGTTCTGCCAGGACTTCGATATCGATTCTGATGGCGAGCCCGATGGTGTCGGCTGGAGTGGCGTTGACTTCAACTTTGATGGTCTTCCAGACTCAGACATTGATGGGGATGGCTACTTTGATTGGTCCTGGTCCGTGAACTTCATTCAGCCGGGTCAGGGGAATGACTTTGACAGCGACTCCGATACCGGTTCGCTGCCTGGCTCGTCTTCCGATACGATCGGTGTTGGATTCGGTGTGCCCGAGGGTATGGCGATCGACAACGGCGACGGGACCTGGACTTGGGACATCGATGAGACCGCACAAGGTGCGGGTATCGGTGCCGAGGACCGGTTTGTGCTGTATGAGCCGACTTCGGGCGGAGACTTTGTGTACAACGGTGGCTACTGGTTTGGTGGCTTCGCTTGCACGGGTGGTCTGATCTCCGAGGGTGGGCTTGGGTATACCCCGCCTGCGATGTTCCAGTTTGTGCTTTACGGGCCGGGCAACATCATTTTCGAGCCGTGTGACTACAACGGCGATGGTGTCGCAAACTTCTTTGATGTCTCTGCATTCCTGCAGGATTTCAATGATATGGCCCCGATGGCTGACTTGAACAATGACGGCAGTTGGGACTTCTTTGATGTCTCAGCATTCCTCACAGCGTTCAACGCTGGCTGCCCATAAAGCTGTCACATGTCTCTAAAAGACAACAGCCGCGATCAAACGATCGCGGCTGTTTCTTTGTGTCGTGAAATAATGGGCATACGCGGACTTGAACCACGGACACCGGCATTTTCAATGCCGTGCTCTACCAACTGAGCTATATGCCCATCAGCATCGCGACGGATCGCTTTGCCAAAGGATCTCGGAGCGAACTCCGAGAGAGAAGCATACCCATATCCTCGGCCGCGTCAACTGGGTTCTTGTGCGAAAATCAACGATTTCGTGTCACACTTCACCACAAGCGTTGGGTCTGTATCGGCTAAGATGCATCCATGAGTGAGACCACCGCCGTGATTGAACCCCAGAGCACACACGAACCATCCGGGGCGAGCGATAAGCCATTGCTCGTTGTTGATGGGTTAAAGACCTATTTCCCGATTCGTTCGGGGCTCCTGCAGCGCGTCACGGACCATTTCAAGGCCGTCGATGGTGTCTCGTTCCATATCAAGCCCGGTGAGACGCTTGGGCTGGTCGGCGAGTCCGGGTGTGGGAAGACCACCGTTGGGCGGACTCTGCTGCGGCTGATCCCTGCAACTGGTGGGCGGGTTCTGTTTAACGGGCAAGATGTCTTCAACGCGACGGGGTCTGAGCTTCAGAAACTGCGCCGAGATATGCAGATCGTGTTCCAGGATCCTGCGGGCTCACTGAATCCTCGAATGCGGATTGCTTCGATTGTTGGTGAGCCGCTGATTATTCACGGGATGGTGAGCGACAAGGACGAGTTGCGTGAGCGCGTCGAGACCCTGCTCGAGAAATGCGGCATGCCTCGGGCAGCCGCGGACCGGTATCCGCACGAGTTTTCTGGTGGTCAGCGTCAGCGTATTGGTATTGCCCGTGCGCTTGCGCTTGAGCCGAAGTTTATTGTGTGTGACGAACCGACCTCCGCGCTGGATGTGTCGATTCAGGCGCAGGTGATCAATCTGCTTATGGATCTTCAGGAAGAGTTCCAGTTGAGCTACCTCTTCATCTCCCATGACATGGCGGTGATTCAGCATGTGTGCAGGCGGATCGCGGTGATGTATAAGGGGCGGATCGTTGAGGAGGGTTCGCGCGAGGATATCATCGAGAACCCGCAGCACCGGTATACGCAGTCGCTGCTGTCGGCGGTGCCTGAGCCTGATCCACATCGTGAGCGAGATCGCATCGTTTTCGACGGTGGGGCAATGTAAAGCATGAATGCGGCCGCCCAGTTCAAGCAGCCGCGCCCAGATGAGCCCAGAGCCCGTTTTCTCATCGAGCTCGCGCGAGCTCTGGGAACCTATGGCACCTCCGCGAATCGCATCGAAGAGGTGATTGCTTATTGCGCCGATGCGTTCGGGTACAACGCGCAGACCTTCACGACACCGACTTCCGTGTTTGTTTCGCTCGAGGATGATGCGGGCGACCTGCACACCTATCTGGCGCGTGTGCATCCCGGCGAAGCGGACATGACCAAGATGATGGCGCTCGATCGCGTCTTCAACAATGTTCTCGACGGGATTCTATCTACGAGAGAAGCGATTGAAGAGATCAAGCGCATTGTCAATATGGCCCCTCGGTACCCGGTGTGGATGATCGTGATCTGCTTTGGGATCATCGGGTTCTGTGCCGGCAACTTTCTTGGTGGTGCGATCAAGGAGATGGTTGCCTCTGGAGTTGTTGGGCTCGTGATTGGGCTGCTCGTGCAGTTTACCGGGCGGCGGCGTGAGTTCAGTCGATTGATGGAGTTTCTGTCCGGTCTGTGCGCGGCGCTGATCGCCGGGACGATGGCGATCCCGTTCGGCGGTTATGTGACGACCGTCCCGATTATCGCGGGTGTGATCATCCTGCTTCCGGGGTTGACGCTGACGATGGCGATGGTTGAGCTCGCGATGAAGCATGTCGTGTCCGGGACTGCTCGTCTTGCGGGTGCAGTCATGGTTCTGCTTGTGATCGGCTTTGGGGTTGTTCTTGGGCAGACGATCGTTGATCGGGCACTGGGGACCCCTGAGATGATCATCCCTGCGGATCTGCCCTGGTATGTCGATTTGGTGACAATTCTCGTCGCGTCCGTATGCATGGCGGTGCTGTTTCAGGCCCACCTTCGGCATGCATGGGTGATGATCGTGGCGGGGCTCATCGCGTTCTATTCTGCTCGGTACGGATCGATGCACTTCGGGCCAGAGGTTGGGGTGCTCTGTGCGGCGATGTGCGTTGGCGTAGCGAGCAACTTGTATGCGCGATTATTTGATCGCCCCGCGATGATGATGATGCTCCCTGGGCTGATCATCCTGGTGCCTGGTTCGCTTGGGCTTCGCAGTCTACAGATGTTCATGACCGACGAGACCATCGACGCTGTCCAATCGAGCTTCACGGTCCTGGTTGTGGGTGTGGCGCTCGTCGTGGGGCTGTTGCTTGCGAATGTGATCATGCCTCCCCGGAAAGTGCTCTAGGGCTGGGATTCTTCTATCCCCTTGGCCGTGGCGAGCAGGTCTGAGTAGGAGCCTGAGATTGGTTCGCCCAAGGCGGGCAAGAATGTTTTCTTGAGACGCTCGGCGAGGTTCTGCGCGTCGTCCATGTTCGTCTGATCATTGATCAGGATTTCAAACTCGAAATGCCAGCCGAGTTCGAGCACATCGTCGATATGGATTCGGTGTGATTCGTAGAGGTAGAGCTCGCGATTCTTTTCTACGGTCAGCCATACGGGAAGTTCTGCCTCGCCGAAGCGTTCCAGGACTTGTTCGTGCGTAAAGAGGTGGTAGTCGGAGACTTTGGCATTGACCCGGTCCGGGCGTTCGTAGTAGATGTACTCGATGGGTTCTGGTGAGCCAACACCGCGTTCAACGGCGATGGATTCCCTTTTCTTGAGTCGGCCTCTTGTCACGCTGTAGTAGGTGTCGGTCTGCCGGATGGTGCCGATTTTGGATGCGCCGATCTTCTGACAGATCAGGCGTGCCAGATTCGGGTCTTGGAGTTCGGCTTTGAGTTCCAGATTCTTCAATCGTGATACTTCCTTACGGGTGCAATGCTTCGAGCAGCTTTGCCTCGTTCCATACTTCTACGCCGAGGGATTCCGCTTTGGCAAGCTTCGAGCCTGCCGATGCGCCTGCAATCACCAGATCGGTTCTTTTGGAGACGGATCCGGATACCTTCGCGCCCAATCCTTCAAGTTTTTCGCTTAACTCCGGGCGGGTGAAGTGCTCGAGGGTTCCGGTGAGGACGATGGTTTTCCCTGTGAATACGGACTCGGTCTGCTCACCCGCTTGTACATAGTTGTGTGATGTCAGGTCGAGGCCGAGCTCGCGGAACTGCTCGAAGGTCTCTCGCGCGGGCTCGGAGTGCAGATAGTTGTAAAAGACCTCCGCGGTATCCTCTCCCAGGCCGGTTTCGTATTCATTCTCGATTTTGTCATCGAGCGCAAAGAGCTCCTGGCGCTTCTTCCCGCTCATTCGATTGACCGCCATGGGCATGAGTTCGTGCAGCGATGCCCTGAGCAGTGCGTCATAGTCCGGGAATACCTTCGCGAGTGCCTTCGCGGTTGATGTTCCGACATGGCGGATCCCCATCGCGCCCAGCAATCTGGCGAGTCCGCGGGACTTGGATGCTTCGATACTCGAGAGCATGTTCTCGACCTTCTTCTCGCCCATGCGTTCGAGCTCAAGCAATGCGTCGCGGTGCTCGTGTAGCCGATAGATGTCGGCGAAATGGTTGAGTGGGATCTCGGATGCTCGGATCTGATCGATAGTCTGCTCGCCGAGTGAGTCGATGTCCATCTGTCGACGCCCGACGAACCAGACGAGCTTCTCGCGGATCTGCGCAGGGCACTCGGGGTTGACACAGCGCCGGATTGTTTCCGTTGTTGGCTCCTCGATCGCCTGATGGGGCTCGATTTCCAGCGGGGATTCGCACTCTGGGCACACTTGCGGTGGCATGACCGCCATGGCGTTCTTCGGGCGTTTTCCTTCGACCACGCCGATGACCTGCGGGATGATCTCGCCGGCCTTCTCGACCTGCACGGTGTCTCCGATGTGCAGATCGCGTTGGCGAACCATGCCGTAGTTGTGGAGTGTGGCATGGGTGACGGTGGTCCCGGCGAGAAGTACGGGCTCGAGGGTTGCTCTTGGTGTGATTTTGCCTGTTTTACCCACCTGATGCGCGACATCGAGGAGGGTCGTTGTTTTTCGCTCTGCGGGGAACTTGTAGGCGATGACCCATCGCGGCGACTTGGATGTGTTTCCAAGCGTTTCCTGCTGGGCCAGGTTGTTCACACGGATCACCACCCCGTCGGTTGCGTAATCCAGAGCATGGCGTGCTTGATCGAGCCGTTCGATCTCTTTCAGGATGGCATCTGCATCATCTGCTGTCGCCCGCTGATCCGTGGTGGGCAGTCCGAGCGCTGTGATCTGCTCGATGAAGCCCGTAAAAGTTGTCGCAAAGTTTGGGTCGCTGACTTCTCCGATGCCGTGCGCAAGGAACCCGAGGTTGCGCTCCGCTGCGACTTTGGGGTTGAGCTGCTTGATCGTTCCGGCACAGGCGTTGCGGGGATTCATGAACGGCTCGTCGCCTTTTTCTTCCCGGGTTGCATTGATTCGCTCGAACTCCGAGAGCGGGATGAATACCTCGCCTCGTATCTCAAGGACATCGGGGATTGTGATCCCCTCTTCGGGCTCAAGGGTGAGCGGGAGCGATCGGATGGTTCTGATCGCGTGTGAGACATCGTCGCCTTCGGTTCCGTCGCCTCGGGTGAGGGCCTGGACAAACACACCGGATTCATAGCGGATGCTCAGCGCGACGCCGTCGATCTTGGGTTCGCACACAAAGAGTTCGTTTTTGTCTGAAAAGAGCGGGGAGTCAGCATCAGAGCCCATCGCTTTCTGGGTTCGTTTCACCCAATCCCGGACCTCCTGCTCGTTGTATGTGTTGTCGATAGAGAGCATGGGGATCGCGTGCTTCTTTGTTTCGAAGCCCGCGATTGGCTCGCCGCCGACTCGGACGGTGGGGGAGTTTGGGTCTGCGAGGGTTGGGTTTTCCTCCTCGAGCTGGGCCAGCTCCTTGAGGAGTGCATCGAACTCCCGATCCGACATGATGGGGTCCGCGTCTTTGTAGTACGCTCGGTTGGCCCTCGTCAGCAGGTCCCGGAGTTCGTTGATGCGTTTCTCGTCGCTCATGGTGCAATCCTAATCGAGATTGTCTCATCGGGCGCGCCTTGCGCTATCATCCATCGCATGAGCGCACAGATCATCGACGGCAAGGCACTCGCTACTCAGTTCCGTGAGCAGGTCGCCCAACGCGCTGCCATATTGCGGGGGAAGGGATTCGCCCCAAGACTCGACGCGTTGCTCGTCGAATCCGGGGATAACGGAGCCCGCGTCTACGCCCAGAATCAGGCCCGCACCTGTGATGCGATCGGGATTGAGTACACGCTTCATACGCTCCCGTCCGGGTCGGGACAGAGAGAGATTGAGGCGAAGGTTCGGTCGCTCAACGATGACGAGGAAGTCCACGCGATTATGGTCCATATGCCCATGCCCGCGGATGTTGATGCGTACCACATCAAGGAACTGATTGACCCGGTGAAGGATGTCGAGGGTGTCAATCCCGCCAATATCGGGAATGTTGTGTATGGGCACTCCATGCGTGCCCCTTGCACCGCTCTGGCGACGATGCGTCTGATCGACACCGTCGTGGACGATTTGAAGGGGAAGCGATGTGTAGTCGTGGGGGCATCCGCCGTTGTAGGGCGCCCGATCGCGGTGCTGCTGATGCAGCGGGAAGCCACCGTCATCAGCTGTAATAAGTACACCGATGGGCTCAAAGAGCTCTGCCGATCCGCAGATATCCTCATCCCTGCAGCGGGAGTCCCTCATCTGATCAAAAAGGACATGGTCCGCGAAGGGGCCGTGGTTGTGGATGTCGGGGTCAATCGGATCATGGATGAAGCGGGGAACACCCGAACCGTCGGTGATGTCGATTTTGAGCCCGTTTCGCAGATTGCGGGCCATATCAGCCCTGTTCCGGGCGGCGTGGGCCCGATGACGGTCGCCGTTCTGCTGCACAATGTGATTGAAGTGGCTGAAGAACGGTACGAGAACCGGTGATGCCTTCATCCAAAGACACCCGATGGGAATATGGCGTCCTTTAGTCCGTTGACTCTCAGGAGGAAGAACCATTGAATCCACTCATGCAAACCACGAGTTACACCCTCGGATTCCTCGGCAATATCGGCTGGCCCGAGATCCTTATCGTCGGCGTCGTCATGCTGCTGCTGTTTGGACGCCGTCTCCCGGAGATGGGTCGCTCGCTTGGGCAGGGGATCGTTGAGTTCAAGAAGGGGCTCAAGGATGTGACCGACGACATCAAGAATGAGGTCGACAATGCGACTGATGACTCGAAAAAGTCTGATTCCGCACGGTTTGAGTCCTCGAAGCCCCATGAACAATCGTCCGGCTCATCACAGGGACACACGAATCCTTCAGAGATGAAGGCCCAGGTCGAGACTCCCCGGACCGACCCCTGAGTTGAATGCTCAGCCCGCATTTCTTCGTAATCTGCTCGATTCACGACAAAGAAGTGCTATGATTGACGCCCCTTTCGGCGAGGTAGCTCAGCTGGCTAGAGCGGAGGATTCATAACCCTCAGGTCGGGAGTTCGAGTCTCCCCTTCGCCATTTTGCATCTTTTTGACGAACGGCCCGATACTTTCCTATCGGGTCGCGTTTTTTTGCAACTAATTCGTCGATGCCTGTCATATTTCATGGCTCCACGCGTTGCCCTTTTAACTCGCACACTCCTGGAGGGTTCTTAGATGAACAACAAGGTCATTGCCATAACGACGATCGCGATCGGTGCTTCCGCGCTTGGAGGCGTGCTCATGCTCCGTTCAGGCGGACAAGAGCAGGAAACCACACCCGAGCTTCTGGCTTCGAATACCAACAAGGTTCAGGACTCATACTTCGAATCCCAGCTCTCGTCGGAGCGGCCGGAGCGTGGTGAGATCGACACGCAAGGGCAGAGTGGGAACAACCAGCAGAATGGCAGGGGCGGCTTTGGCGCGATCCTTGACCGTGCCTCGGAGTTCGATCTCGACGGTGATGGCATCTTGTCGGAAGAAGAGCGTCGCGAGATGATGCGGACGCTCCGTGATGAGATGATGGCACAGTTTGATCTTGATGGTGATGGGCGACTCTCAAGAGAAGAGCGGAATGCCGCTCGTATGGCTCGATTCGAGAACTCTGAGCGTGGGCAGGAACTCATGCGTGAGTTTGATGCTGACGGTAACGGTGTGCTTGATGAAGAAGAGCAGGCCGCGATGGATGCATACCAGCAGGAGCAACGCGAGGAGCGCCGGGCGGAAGACCTCGCTCGTTATGATGCTGACGGCGATGGTGAGCTTTCCCGAGAAGAACGCCAAGTCCAGCGCGAGGATCAGCGGGGCAACTTCCGCAACCAGATGCAGGATGCCACCGACGAGTTCGACCGTGACGGTGACGGGGTGTTGAGTATTGAAGAATCGCAGGAAGCCTACGAGGTGATCCAGCAGCGTCGCGAGATTGATCAGTTCATATCCCAGTATGACTCGGATGGGAACAGATCGATGGGTACTGCGGATTATTCGGCATTCCTCTCTGCGTACGAGCAGGGGAGCAGCCACGCTGATGTGAATCGCGACGGAGTCGTGAACTCACAAGATCTTACCGCGTATACAGATATGGTGACCCGATCACGCAACCGTCCATAAGACCCAGACGGTTTTACTCGGGAACTGACCACGACTCAGGCACCTCGGCGAACACCGGGGTGCCTCTTTCATGTCCCCAATCCCAATACCCGCCAGAGATGGCGCATTCCATGGCCAACCAGTCGCCTGCGATGAGTTGAGGCAGGGCGTTGGAACCCGTGGTGGACTCACGCTGTGTGGGCTGATCGAACTGCAGATCCAACTCGGCGAGTACGGCTTGCCACATCGAGGATTCTGCCTCGGGCGCTGGTTTGGTCGGTGACGCGGATTGGACTTCAATCACCCCGCCCGTGTCGAGCGTGACCTGCTCAAGCTGATGGCTCGTGCAGCCACCCAGGGCGCAGAGGCCGAAACCGATTGCTGAAACGCAGACCGAGGAGATGATCGTGTTCATGGGTCTCAAATCGAGCGGATTGATGATCAAGTTTGCCCATATAGGAGCGATCGCGCAAGATGCGATGGGTACTTGCCTTGCAAATCCGAAACCCGTCATGGATATCGGACCTTGGGCTGGTGAAAGCGGAATCTTGTGATAAACTTCGTACGGGGCCGAATAACCAAAGATGGGAAGTTCACTCTTGCGTTCTCGACTCACATCTGTTTGCATTCTCCTCGCGTGCGCCGTGGCGCCGGGCCTCGCTCAGGACATCCCCGCGGCTCAGGTTGATGGGGCATCTCAGAGTGCTGCACCTGTGCCATCCGACGGCGTTGCGTATCCGGTTTCTGAGATACGGTTTGCGTATCCGCTCTCGCACGAGGACCTCCCAGAACTTGAAGAACTGGGTTCAATTTCGGTCCTTCTTGGGCAACTGGCAGAGGGCTATGTCGCTCCTCGGGAGGGTGTCCCCTTGGTCGTGGTCGATATCAGGAACATCGCGGGGGAAGATCCCGTGGTTGTGTATGGTTCTGCGCTCGCATCGATTAATAACGCCGTGCGTGATGCGCTCGAATCTCGATACGGGATGATCGGGCACCTCGTCACGCCAGACGCGCGTGAGATCGCGTATCGGACGACTCAGGAAGACCTCCGTGATGACGGGGAGAACGAGCTCACGATTTTCATCTGGCGGGCGGCGGTCGGGGATGTCCGCACTGTTGCACGGGGTGATCGGCTCGTCCCGGATGTCGAGGATCTTGAGACGGCGCCGGAGGAATCGAATGTAAACCGTCCAGAGCATCAGCGCCTCCGCGATCGGATATCGCTGAAACCGGGCGATCTGCTCACACGCGAACGCGTGGATGAAACGGTCTACCAGCTCAACCGTCACCCTGGGCGGAAAGCTGATGTCGCGATTGCACCTTCTGATGTGCCGGGCGATGTTGTCGTGGATTATGTCATCACCGAACCCAAGCCCTGGACCGCGTATGTCGCGGTGAGCAATACGGGCACCGAGAGCACTGATGAGTGGCGTGAACGGTTTGGGTTCATGCACCGGCAACTGACCGGTCGCGATGATGTGCTGCGTCTGGACTACATCACATCCTGGTTCGATGAAACCAACGCCTTTCTCGCGTCCTATGAGTTTGATGCCGGTTACAACAACCGTCTCAAGCTTTTCGGCAACTGGAGTGAGTATACCGCACGCGATGTCGGGCTCGGATTCGAGAACTTCAAGGGCGAGTCCTACGCCCTTGGTGCGGAGTTCAGACGCAATGTCTGGCAGGACGGCCCGAAGTTCATCGATCTCATCGCGGGTGTGCGCTATGAGCACATCAATGTCGAGAATCAGATCCTTCTGCTCGAGGGAACAGAGGAGTTTCTCCTTCCGACCATCGGCGTTCGATACCAGAAGAATACACCGCTCCATAATGCGTACGCCGACCTGATGCTTGAGGTGAACTGGGGTTCGGTCGTTGGCACGGATGAGCTCGATGTTGCCCGACTGGGGCGATTCGGAGCGGATGAGAACTTCACGATCCTCAAGGGGCAGCTCAACCACTCCTTCTATCTTGATCCGTACATTGATCCTGAGGGATTCCGGGGAGAGAAGGGGCGTGATGAGATGCAGCTCGCGCATGAGCTCGCTCTGAGTCTGCGTGGGCAATGGACATTCAACTCTCGATTGGCCCCCAACTTCGAATCCGTCGCGGGTGGTGCGTACTCGGTGCGCGGTTACCCGGAGTCATCGGCTGTCGGTGACGACGCGATCATTGGCACTCTTGAGTACCGATATCACCTCGGACGCTCGACGCCGATCAGCACTGAAACGACCACCCTGTTTGGTCAGGGGTTTCGTTCATCACGCACCCAGCCCTTCGGCAGTGCTGACTGGGACCTGATTCTCAAGGGCTTCCTGGATGTTGCCCGTGTGAGTCCGAACGATGCGCCGTTCTTTGAGCGTGCCGAGACGCTCGTGGGTGCCGGGGTTGGTGTTGAGGCACAGATCCGATCAAACCTCACGCTCCGTCTGGATTATGGCATGGCCTTTACGCCCTTGGGCGTTGGCACTTCACGGACCGTGGATGTTGGGGATTCCCGTCTTCATTTCCTGGCACAGTTCGCCTTCTGAATCGCAAGGACTGCATTATGAATACCAGAGATACGAACTTCCTCGCGCCGCTTGTCTGCGTTGCCATGTTGGGCTCATCGATCGCTTTGGCGTCTCCTGATGGCGGAGAAGTCGTGGAGGGCGAGGCAACAATCGAGTATGACGGTGATTGGACCCGGGTGCTCACGGGTGAGATTACCATCATCGATTGGCTCAACTTCAACATCGCCCAGGGTGAAACCGTCGAGTTCATCATGCCCTCCGAGGCCTCCCGGGTCCTGAACCGGATTACTTCTGGCGTTCCTACTGAGATTATGGGGAACCTCATCGGCAACGGGCAGGTTTTCATCGTTAATCCGTCCGGTGTCATCTTTGGACAGAACGCGGTGGTCAATGTCGGGGCGTTGTACGCGGCGGCTGGGAATATCTCGAACGCGGATTTCATGGCCGGCACCTACCGATTCACCGACGCGCGCGGGATTGTTGAGAACCGCGGGCACCTCCAGGGCGATCTGATTGCGCTCGTTGGCGGGCGAGTCGCGAACCACGGCACCATTTCGGCTTCGAACGGTACTGTTGTGCTCGCGGCCGGTGAGCAGGTTCTGATTGGTGAGTTGCTCGGGCACACATTTGTTCGTCTTGAGCGCCCGACCGATCTTGAGAACACCCCGACGCTTGACACGAATGGCTCCCCCTCGCTGGCTTCGGGGGATGTCTACTCACTGGCCGCGTGGAATACCGGCACGATCGACGGCAAGAACACCACCGTTGCAGTTTCTGCGGGTCATATGGCGATTGATTCGGATATCACTGCGGGTGAGCTTTCGCTCCTGGCGCAGGGGGATTCGCACATCGAGCTCGGTGCAGACCTGCACGCGTATGGTCCGGGGATTGTCATCACCGGCGATCTCGTTCTTACCGATGATGTTGCTGTCACAACCGATGGTTCGGTCATTGCGTTCAAGGGGCTGGTTGATTCTGAAGATGGGGCGGAACACGACCTGTATGTCGATTCGAATGGCGGCTTTGTCCGTTTTACGGATCATGTGGGATCTGTCTCCCGGCTTGGTTCACTCGAAGTGCACGCGTCAACCACACGATTCTTTGGCGATGTGTCCATCAACGATCAACTCAATCTCTTTACCCCCGTGTCGATCTCGGGCACATCGACCACTTTCGATGTTGGCATGGGGTCGGCCCTCTTTGCGGATGTCGTTTATTCATCGATCCATGGGCGATCTGATGTGTCGTTTATTTACGATGGGCAGGCGTGGGTGGGACAGGGCGAAGCTCGTGCTCCCTACCAGTTCCGTGCGGGGATTGGCACGAACGGGTCATCCACCCGTGCCTTCAGAAATATCGCCTTCGGCGGCGACCTGACAGATCCATCCCGCTCCAGTGCCTTTGTCTTTGCAACCGGTGCCAATGCGGGGCTTGACCTGATCGACCCATCCACTGATCTCGGGTATCTGTTCGAGATCCTTGCAACTGAATCGATCACGATGGGGCAGGGGCAGAAGATGACTTCACTCGGATCGTTGAGTCTCCATGCGGAGGGCGACGGGTTCACATCCATCGGGGTGGGGGATCTGAATGTTCTCGGTGATCTTCGCATTGCTTCACTCGGGCGATCAGGCGGCGAGGTTGTGTTTCATGCCCGCGCACCCGGAGAAGTTGACTGGTTCGGCAATGAAGACGATCGAGAAACCAACGCGCTCATCGACGAGGGGCTCGAAATCATTGCCTCGGGCGATATCACAATCATCGGTGCTCTGGGCGGCGAGGGGCCTGCACGCATCGGTTCGGGCGGGTCCATTACTTTGCTCAATAACTCGGGGACCGGCGACGCGCCCGGGCTTGATATTGAAGTCTTTGAGGGTGGGGTATCCCTCGACCTCTTCGCATCGATGATCCCTGCCTCCTCAGGATTCCTCTATCCGTACGATCTGACGATCATCCCTCAGAATACGGGTCCAGACACCCGAGCGAATCTCGCGGAGGCGTTCGACGAGGACCCCGCCGTGAATCTCCGTACGGATGACCCGCTCAATGCCGGGAGGCAGATCCTATCAGAGCTCGGATTCACGCCGGCTGATCAACAGCTTGAATCGATCCGTGAGAGCCATACCACGGGCGTCGAGCGTCTCGTGGATGCGACCGCACGCGAAGCGGGCTCGGCTGCAGACTTTGGGCTCACTCTTGATCGTCTGACCCGCTTCAGTGTTGAACGATTGACGCGGGCATATGTCACGGCATTGGGTATTGACGCGGATAATGACGGTACGCGTGACAACACCCAAGCGATTGGGCAATCCCTTGTATTCATGGACATGCATGACAAGTATGAGCAGTTCGAGAGCGTTTCAGATCTCCTGGCCACCATTGAGGAACAGAATCTCGGAGTGGTTGTCAGTCTCCGGAGACTGCAGTCCGTCATGGACGCGATTGATCTGCTCGAGCTTACTCCGCATGAGATTGAGCATGCGAAGCGGTCTCTCATCAATCGGATAAGCCCCTCTGCAGTCGATCCTGAGCATATCTACATGCGGTGGTTTGCCCCAAGTCACCACAGGCTCGCC
>JYMV01033282.1_pt1 | contig 18580 bp, 16 predicted proteins | sample 338911 | NCBI WGS metagenome assembly JYMV01 (sample SAMN03354496, study PRJNA234377) | hydrothermal vent metagenome | biome: Deep sea; feature: Hydrothermal plumes at the Eastern Lau Spreading Center, Western Pacific Ocean; material: Seawater | place: Tonga | collected 2009 | depth 2000 m m
GGAGTATTGATGAGCATTTTTTCAGATGAAGTGTATGACAGCCGGCAGGCGGAACTTGGTCGGCGAATGGAGCAGCAGGGGGTGGATGTATTCTTTTGCCCACCCTCAGGCGATCTTGAATATTTGACCGGAACGCAAAGACGAAAATCAACATTTGGCAATATCTCGTATACCCATGGTTGGATTTGTGGTGCGTTTTTCCGTCCGAATCACTCCCCAATTTTCGTGATTCCTAGGATGGTTGCAGAGTTTGATATGCCATCCGGTGCAAGAGGGGACCTGATCATCGTAAACGAGACTGATGATGGTGCTGCGATGTTTGAGAAGGTACTGAAGGATTTCGGTCCAATTAGTGCAATTGCTGTAGAAGAAAGAACTCGGGCCGACGCTGTGCTCCATATTGCTAAGTCGACAGTCGGGAAAATTCGAAATGCTACCCCACTTACCAATCCCATGCGGCGCGTTAAATCGGCTGAGGAAATTGGCCTACTCGTGGATGCTTGTCGGGTCGCTGACATGTCTATGGGCGAGATTACAAGGCATGTGGCAGGGGGTATTACTGAGAGAGAGCTTTCTGAAGAACTAGATCATTTACTTCATCTCGATGGTTCACGCGGTGTCTCATTTGATACGGCAGTGTGGGCAATGGGCCCATCAACTGACCGTGGTGCAAATGATCGGGACCGTAGCTCGGTTATTCGCAATGGCAGTTCGCTCCTATTTGACTTTGGGGCGATCATAGATGGTTATTGTTCAGATTTTGGACGAACACTTGCGGTCGGAAAGTCTGGCACCGAACTCGAAGAAGTGTATGACATCGTGATCGAATCCGCAGCAGCTGGCCTGTCCGCTGTAAAGCCAGGTGTGCTTGCCAGAGATGTTGATAAGGCGACGAGAAAAGTAATCGAGGATGCCGGATATGGTGACAAGTTTCGCCATAGAACAGGGCACTGTATTGGGCTAGATGTGCATGAATACCCATTTATTTCTGAGGAAGACGAAACGGTGCTTGAAGCAGGCATGACATTCACCATCGAGCCTTCAATTTTCTGGCCGGGCCGTGTTGGTGCGAGAATTGAAGACATTATCGTGGTCACAGAAGATGGAGGTCGGAAACTAAATGATTATTCCGCCGACTTTGTGACTATCGATAGCGCCTCCGCTAGCCTCGATACTGGTGAGGGTGGTTGTGCCCACGATCATCAAGAGCGCGGCGGCTGTTTACCCGACGAGGTGCTGTCTGAATGACAGATGAGGAAACTATCCAACTTGCAAATGATCTTCGATCGGCGTTCGAGATGGGAGATATAGAGTGGATTAAACGTCTATATGGTGACGGACTTACGGTTTGGCACAATTACGACCAGATTTCTCGTACTCGTGAGCAAGGCCTTATGTCCGCACAATGGGTAGCGGATGAGATATCTAATTTTTCTATCGATGACTGTGAAATCTTCCCAGTTGAGGGTGGGTATATTCAGCAGTGCGTTTTTCGCGGTGTCTACCGATCAAATGGTGCAAGAATGGAAACTTACGCGATGATCCGTGTGTATTGTGAGGATGGAAAGATCACCAGAATAGAAGACTATGCAGATCCGGCGCAGGGTACCGTTCCCGATATCAATTGATCAAGAATCTGAGTTTGTAAGATCTGATTCCGAAAGAAATTTGTCTATTCCTATGAAAAAGGTTGGAGGTAAAACAAGATTTCGTATCATAATTGTTCGAATATTAATCGAGAAAACTTTTCCAATCGTGTAATCAGCATCACGGGATTATGACAAGGGAAAAAATTCGACTCTATAAAATTCTTCCAGTACGGGACGGGAAGAAAAATTGGGGAGAAATCCAGCGTGGTCTTTTGGCGTCATTGGTGATGCCTCAGGTCGAAATAACCGAAGTTGATCTTCCCGAGGCCCCAATTAAAGAAATTAATTCCGCTTACCATGTAGGACTGGTGGCGATGTTGCAGGTTGAAGAGGCGATCAAGGCAGAAAAAACCGGCTATGATGCGGTGGTAATGGGTTGCTTAGACGAGCCTGGCGTCTCTGAGGCCAAAGAAGCATTGAACATACCTGTAGTTGGGGAGGCTGAAGCGTCGATGCATTACGCTTCGCTTGTTGGGCGTAGGTTTTCATTCATAGGCGGCTCACCTGAGAGCAAGGGGATATTGGAAGACTTGGCCCGAAAATATGGATTTCAGGAAAAGCTGGCATCGGTTCGGAAGATTGCAGCGTCACCGCTTGATTTTGCATCTAAAAAATCTGGGCTGTCGGAAGAAATGCTGGTATTGGCTCAGCAGGCGATTGAACAGGATGGAGCTGATGCTCTTATCGGATATGGGGATATTGAGTGTATCCAATATTTACGTGACCAACTTTGTGTGCCAGTTATCAGTCCAGTTCAAGCGTCAGTTATGATGGCAGAATCATTGGTTAGACTAGACTTAGCACAAAGCAAACGAGCCTATCCTACGCCATCTAATTTAAACGATATCAAAAACATTCGGACGAGATACGAACAATCTATTTCGACTTGATCATGTTCAGTATGGTTTGAACCGAGACTCAAAAAAGCATAATCTCCTGATAGAAAGATGCTGGTTTCGGTTTAAGAAAGGCGTCGGGATATCGGTTCGGGTTGATCAATAGTCCATAATCAAAAGTACCGCTGTGTTTAGAACACAGGTTAACCCATAAGTATTGATGCAGCTTTCTCTGGTCCATCAGCCACAGACCAGTCGACATCCACTACAATTTCATTCACTCCTGCCGCACTCAGTGCGTCGAGATTCTCGGCCACTACATCTGTCTGATCAGCGGATTGATTGATGCGAAGCACGACTCGATACTTGTCTGGATTATTACCGGCGGCAATAGTTGCGTTTCTCATCATGCCGATAGACTCCTCGAGTGCAGCCGGATCGATTGAGTGAGCAGATTGCTGAGGCAGCCATCCATTGCCCAGAACGCCTGCCCGTTTAAGGGCCGTCGGACTATGGCCACCAATCAAGAAGGGTATCTCGTGAGTTGGTTTTGGGTAAGACATAAGATTTGGTGGGAGATTGTAGTGAACACCTTTGAACGCTTCTGGTGTTCCCGTCCAGATGTTTCTGGCCAGAGCAATCCATTCGTCAAGTCGTTTTCCCCGTGTCTTAAATGGCACTTCTAGTGCCTCGAACTCGTCGGAAAGCCAACCAGCGCCAACTCCGAGGGTAAGGCGCCCTCCGCTAAGCGCGTCGATTGTAGCTGCTTGTTTTGCAAAAATTACAGGGTGACGAAGAGGTAGCACTAGGACTGCAGTTCCGAGCTCCACGTGCTTAGTCACAGTTGCGACCATTGCCAGGATCACCATGGCGTCATACCACGGAGTATCGGTTCTCCAAGTCGCTTTTTTGTCTTTTGCGAAAGGGTAAGCTGCTTGGATCTGAGAAGGCATAACAACATGATCCGACACCCATAATGATGAAAAACCCGCCTGCTCAAGTCGTGTCGCCATTTCTGGTACACCGTGTTCAGCTGGGAAATCTCCAGCACTTGGCATGTACGCGCCGATTCTTATTTTTTTCATAGTTAAAGCTCCGTGATATCGAAAATGAATAGAATTAACAAAAATAAATTTCCAGATTCATACGCTGTGATCCATTCAATCAAAAAAGCTAATTGTTACCCACTGGTAGTTCTACACTGACACCCGGATCTTGTTCAATACCTAGCGCTTTCCAGCAGCGTACCCAGTGCCCAGGTCTCAGTTCTATAAGTTCCTGAGCATTGCTGCAGCGTGATTCTGCAAACGGGCAGCGAGGCGCCAGCCTGCATCCAGAAGATCTTGCATCTTCCTCGCTAAGCTCACCGCGAAGCCGTATGCCTTGAGTCTCTTTTTTCAGACCAAGATCATCAAGATGGGCGGCCTGAATAAGCCCGCGGGTATACGGATGTAACGGCTGGCTAAATATTCGGTCCTTGTCGGTAATTTCAACAAATTGGCCGAGATACATCACTGCCACGCGATCCGCCATTACGGCGACCACACGAAGATCATGTGCTACCAGTAGGTAGGTGACTCCTCGGTGAATTTGCCTCTCAATCAGTAAGTTCACGATTTGTCCCCGAATCGACACATCGAGTGCTGAAGTCGGTTCATCTAAAAATACTAGATCGGGCTCGCTGGCCAGCGCGCGCGCAATGCTAAGTCTTTGTAATTGACCACCACTCATCTGGGATGGCAGTCGCTCTATCATTTCTCGGTCCAGCCCAACTTCGGTTACGAGTTTTTCAGCTTCAGCTAGACGATCTCTTGAATCGAGATCTTCACGCAACTCGAGGAATTCCATCAAGCTTCGCCCGATCTGAATTCTAGGGTCGAAAGCGGTTACAGGATCCTGAAAGACGATCTGGAGCCTCCTTCGAACATCCCGAAATTGTTCTCTATTTTTGATGTCGAGAGCAGTTCCATCAAATAAAATTTCGCCATTTGATTTTTCTGTGAGACCCAACAGTACACGTCCAATGGTTGATTTTCCTGATCCCGATTCACCAACAACGGCAAACGTTTCGCGTCGTCGAATTTCAAAGTTGACTCCATCAACCGCACGAACAGTTCGACTTCGAAGAGCGGCATCTCGGATCTCGAATTCCTTCACTAAGTTCCGCACCTGGAGTAAAGTTGAGCCCCGATTGCCTTCTGAAGGAGGGATTGTTCTGGTCTTAGTCATACTTTTACGCACGCAACCATTCGTCCGGCCTTGTGCTGGAGTTCAGGGAGTTGAATATGACATTCGTCATCTGCTCTGTGGCAGCGCTCAGCGAAAGGACATCCCGTCGCCTCAGAAATTGGAGGCCTAACAGAGCCTGGTATTGTTGTCATCCGCCCATCTACAGAGCGATTAAAGGAATCGATCAATTTTTCAGTGTATGGATGGGTCGGGTCACGGAGGACAAGTTCTGTAGGCCCGAACTCCATAATTCGTCCACCGTACATTACCGCCACTTGTTCGCAAGTTGACCCGACTACGCTGATATCGTGAGTAATCAATAACAACGACGATCGTTGGTTCTGCACCTGCCTGGTCAATAGTTCTAGGACCTGTTGTTGTAGCGTTGCATCTAGCCCGCTGGTGGGTTCGTCTGCGATAAGTAAATCGGGGCGACAAGCCATTGCCATAGCAAGCGCTGCTCGTTGTGCCATGCCACCAGAATACTGATGCGGGTAGTCCTTAGATCTTTTACGGGGGTCCGGAATCCCAAGTGACTCAAGCATTTCAATTGCTTTTTCGCGGCTCTCTTGACCGCTGAGTTGTTCATGAACGCGGATCACCTCTGCAATCTGGGTTCCAACAGTTCGTACTGGGTTTAATGAAGCCCCCGGATTTTGGAATACGATCGAAATCTCTTTGCCGCGAATTTTCTGAAGAGTTTTTTCTGGGAGGGAGATAAGATCACGACCTCCCATAATAATTTTTCCACGCGTCACCTGACTGCCCGGTGGAAGCATACCCAGGATTGCCGCCGCGGTCAGGCTTTTACCAGATCCTGACTCTCCAACAAGGGCCATTTGGAGATTTCGACCAATCGAAAAAGAAACCCCTTGCAGTGGATAAAGAGCCTGCTTGTTGTTTCTGATACAGACGGAAAGGTTCTGTATTTCGATAAGCGACGGGGGTGTACTCATGTTTTTCTCTGGGGAAATCTCGGTCATTGAAATTGTCAGCTTCCGCGCTGTCCGAGCCGATCTGCGACTTGGTTAAGAGTCAATACGGTTAAAAGTATCGCTAGCCCTGGAAACACCGAGACCCACCATTGGCCGTAAAGGATGTAGTCGGAACCTCCACGGACCATAGCTCCCCACTCAGGAATTGGTAGTTTGACGCCAAGACCTACAAAACTTAAGGCCGCAAGTATTTGAATAGCCCATGCACAATTTACAGAGAACTGGGCAATTATTACTGGCGCCACATTCGGCAAGATATGTCTTCGAAGGATTTTCCAATCGGTAAGCCCAGCGCACTTCGCTGCAAGGACGAAGTCTTTATCGATAAGAGGAAGAACAGCGCTTCGTGTCAATCGAATGTAGACTGGAACATTGACCAGAGAAATCACAAGAATCATGTTAAGCATGCTCGACCCAAGTGCCGCGATCGCCCCCATGGCCAAGATAAGAACGGGGAATGCTTGGAAGGATTCAGAGGTGCGCAGCATAACTTGGTCCCAGACGCCACCTCGATAAGCGGCGAATGCCCCAAGCGGCATACCGATCGCGGCTGCCAGCGATGCTGCTGATAACCCGGCAAAGAGGTCAATCCGGGCGCCATTAACCACGCGTGCCAGAATATCCATGCCGTACTGGTCGGTGCCAAAAGGTGAGTTGAAGGAGGGACTGGTGAGACGTGGTCCAGCACTTAATGCTAGTGGATCACCAACGAACCATGGACCTATTATTGCTATCAAGAAGATTAGGCTAAGAACAAGATAACAGGGGGTGTGTAGGATTTGGACTAATCTAAATTGCAGTACGTTGACAAGATACATCCAGAAATCAGCACCAGTTTTCCCACTCGAGATCATTATCGCGTACGCGGATCAATAAAAAAATGCAATAGGTCGGTCAAAAGGTAAACCACCAGGTAACTGAGAGCGCTCAATAACACGACAGCCATCACCGGCGCATAATCGGATGAATTAATCGAGTCGATCGCATACTTGCCCATACCTGGCCAGGCAAAGACATATTCAACAAGTACAGTTCCCCCAAGTAGGTACCCATACAGCACGGCTGTCATCGTTGTAACTGGGAGCAAGACATTAGGCAGCGCATGACGAAAAATTAATGCGGGTTTGGGGATCCCCATGGCTCTTGCCGACCGAATGTATTGGGAGTCAAGTACTTCGAACATGAAAGCACGAGTGACTCGCAACAATGGTGCCCCGATAACGAATGCGAGAGTTGCAGCCGGGAGTATGATCTGTGCTGCTGACGCACGGAAAGCCTTCCAGTTTCCAGAAATCAATGCATCGATCAGGTACATCCCAGTGATGGTTTCTGGAGGTGCAATTCGGGATATTCTGCCCATTGGTGCAGGTGCAATATGTAACACTGCAAAAAAGAAAAGAATCAGAAGAGTCGCTAACCAGAATTCTGGGATGGATACGCCGAGACCCGAGAGAATTTTTGCCAAGCGGTCTGTCAGTGAACGCCGCCGAAGCGCCGAGACTAAACCAAGTGGAATGGCCCAAAAAATAGCCAGCAACATTGCGAACGTCGCTAACTCAATAGTTGCCGGCCAGCGCGAAGCGAGATCGAATGTCACTGGATTACCCGTTCGCCAACTTGATCCCAAGTCGCCGACGAACAGTTGCTTCATGTAGAGCCAGTACTGTTCAGGAATAGGTCGGTCAAGACCGAGCCTCTCGATGACAGCAGCCACCGTTGAGTAATCTGCTTGTACACCGACAATCAAATATGCCGGGTTGCCTGGCAATACGCGAGTAACCACAAACGTGATGATAGAGACACCCAGCAACGCTACAAGCAGGAGAATCAGCCGTTGGCCGATGTACGCTAAGATGCGCATAAAATCTCTGGGTCTAAAAGCTTAGCGGGCATCACCAGTAGGTGATGCCCGCTAATTATTACGATACAAACAATACTGAGGAATTATCCTCTACTTCCAATAATAGTTGTGATACCTGGGAATCTCATTGGCGTAGTGTACATATCCACCGAGATCTGAGCTCATTGCCAACTTAAAGTCGGGTTGTGCCAGGAAAGCCCACGGCGCGTCTGCAATAATCAACTCTTGGGCGCGGTTGAACATCGCTCTACGTTTGCCTGCGTCTGACTCTCCCCAGCCATCTTTAATGATCTGATCAACTTCCTCATTGCAGTAGTCCATGTAGTTTCCATAAACACCGCACTGAAGTACCAGCGAGAGAGAGTAGTTAGGGTCGTCAATCCATGCCAGCATTGAGTCTACGGTCGATTGTAGCTGTTTGGCCACCTTTCTTTCAGCATAGACAGCGGGAGTCACGCGTTCGATTTCAGCATCCATACCGATAGCGCGCAGAGCTGCCTGAACCCTTACCGCGATCAATTCGCGATCAGCTTTTGATGAGTCTATTGAGATGGTTATCGTCTCGCCACCATAGCCACTGGAGGCTAAAAGCTCTTTCGCCTTGTTTACATCTTGCTTATATCCGGCACTCTCGCCAAGCGACATACCTGAAGTCTCAGAAAGTGGACCCCAAAGTCTACCCGCATCTCCATTATAGACATTCTGCAGTATGTCATCGTAGTTGATGGCGTAGGACACCGCCCTGCGTACGAGAACATTGTCGAAAGGCGCAATAGAGTTGTTCATTCCATAATAGACTTGGTTTCCGGATGGAGCTTTGAGGATTTGGACGCCATCCGCTCCGACTAGCGACTTCATTTCTTCTTCGCCCAATCCTTCAGCAATGTCGATGTCACCGTTGCGGAGCAGCAATGCCCGTTGGGCAGGAGACGGAATGATTTTCCATATCATTCGGTCGATCGGCGCTTTGCCCGCATGGTATCCATCCCAAGCCTCAAAAACAATTTCTTGATCTGGTATGTGGCTGACGATTTTGTAAGGACCACTGCCTCCCGCCACGTTTCTCTGCATCCATGCGGTCGCCCACGGATCGTCATCGGTGGCATGTTCTTGGACGATAGCCGGATCAAGCATCGCAGAACTGGTCATGTAGAACTGGCTCATGATCATGGGGCTCGCTGCATCACCCACCAACCGAATCGTATAGTCATCAATAACTTCAGGGGGTTTCGTGACAAACGCGATGTTCTTAAGCAACCATGCCCCTCCGCCCGGTGTGTTCAAATTTCGGTCTATGGTGTAACGGATTAGCTCAGCGTTAATTGGAGTTCCGTTTTGCAACGTCAATCCCTTACGGATTTTGACCGTATACGCGAGTCCATCATCGGATGCTTCCCACGACTCGAAGATCGTTCCGACTACACCCGCGGGATCTCCTACTAAGGCTCCGCCCGCGACTTCGATCGTTGGGTAGATAACGGGAGGTTCGTACACAGCATACAGTGCGTGGTGCGACTGGATAAAGTTTGCGCAGCAGACATCAAAAGTTTCGATGTCGCCGCCGATTCCAACTACTAGGTCACGTGCTTGTGCTGGTGTTTGAAATGCCGCTATTGCTACGAGCGAAATGAACATTGTTAACAATTTAGATCGCATGAATTTCCTCCTGATGGTGCATGGTTTGTGGATTTTTAAAAGTCAGTAGAAATTAGTTTTGAAAACGGTCGAACCAGATCTCTCTTATTCTACTGATTTCTAGATTATTCAAAGTTTTACCATTTTTTGTCAACTAAGCACTACATAAAGTGGTATTAAGCCTGGCGGAATTCAGACATTAGCGCCGTTTCGGGCGAGCATCTCCGCAAAACGGACCGGTGTGGCTACAGGATCGAGAACTCGAGCTGGGACATTTTCTTGAACTGGACCGAGAAGGCCGCTCCAGATCGTGCATGCAAAGAACAGCACGTCGGCGTCATCTTCTTCGCAGGCAAGTTGAGACTGTTTTATGCCGGTATCTTTAAGGGCGTCAGCCATCCCCCCGCGAACCAATGCACAGAGCTGGCCTATGTCTTTATCAAGCAATCGTTCTGTCTCGGTTTCTGATGGGTGCGGGCAAGGAGCGTGTCTAACTCCGGCAAAGATATGGCTCATACCATACTGATGAATGCGCCGACGCACCCAGTTGGAATTAGCAGGGAGATTTTCGTTTTCACCGGATTCAATTCTTGGCGCAATAACTCCTAATCGACCAAGAGGTGCCGCGGTATGCACGGCAGCCTCCATGGGTGCAGTCACAGGAATAGAAACTAAGTCCTTTGCATCCTGAAGTCCAGGGTCATCGCAGCAAGCAATTACTACTGCGTCGAAGCCATCCTTCTCTGCGTCGACGACAGCCGTGAGTAGGGCATTCAGGAGCACTGATGGCGCGGGAAGAAAAGCGGTTCGTGGAACACTACCTGCCAGGTTTCGAATAACCACTTCGGTGTCCGATGCGACAGCGGGTATTGCTACTTCACGTGTTACTTCATCATAAATATCAGTTCCGTTTGGATTTAAAACGAGAATCTTAGGGCTGGCCATGGTTGTGTACCTTGTTAAGTTACCTGTTCGTAGAAAGAACGATTTTGCAATTCACTCATTATGAAATATGATTTGAAGCATGCTCGCTACAATGGAACTGATTTAAAAATGTGACATTGCCATTGTTCGTGATTCTAAGTGCATAAATCTAGCGGCGAGTTGTGCGTCAGCTGGTATAACCCTGAACTAGATCTTCTTCAATGGCTTGGGTTGATCGCTCATTAGGCGTTCCAAACCCACCACCACCACCGGTAGCTACTGTGATCATGGTGCCTTTAGGTATGGGGACGTTGCCACATTTGAGGGCGGTCCAGCAGTCTTTCCCATCGTTCACGGTGACCTCCGCTGGTTTTCCATCACCGCCGTTGAAAAGGCCGCGGCCGGGCGTTTGTGTACGCTCAAACCAAGTAGAGAGTCTCGTGTCCGTTAATGTCTCGTAACGCCTAATCAGGCCGAGCCCGCCTCGCCAACGTCCAGTGCCACCGGAATCAGGGCGTAATCCGTACTCGTGAATTCTTATTGGGAAACGGTATTCCATAACCTCAACAGGAAAATTTTTCAGATCACCGCCACCGTAAGTAATCATCCCACTTGCTCCGTCTCCACCATCAAATGCGCCCCACCCAACACCGGTTGCTTCACCAGACACGAAAAGTTCTTTAGATGTTGGATGTTGGCCCGTAAACATAATATTCATTGCATCGCCTGGTTGGCCGGCAATAACAGCTTCAGGAGCAGCATTGGAAAGAGCGTTGAGAAATAGGTCAATCATTAGTCCAATATGGGGATAGTAGTGCTGGCAGGCAGCTGGCTCACGCGCGTCAAACACGGATCGATCCGGGACTGAAATCTTTAAATTTCGGAACGATCCAGCAGTGACCGATTGCATTGGTTCAATTACGAACTTATATGCGAGGCGGACGCCTGCGATGGTTTGCTGTAGGCCGCAGTTCAAGCAGCCTGGCGTCTGTCCGCTAGAACCGGTGAGATCAACGTGCATCTCGTCTCCGGAGACGGTTACTGTTGTGACAACGGGCACGGGTTCTCCGCCTGGACCCCAGGAGTCGAGAGCGCCTCGAGCGGTCCATTGCCCATCAGGAAGGCGGGAGACTGCAGCTCGTTCGGCAATCTCGCTCTGCGAAAAAATCTCGTTACTTGCGGAATCGATCAACTCAATACCAAATCGGCGATACAGCTTTTCCATTTCACGTTCGCCGGTACGACATGCTGCAATCTGCGCCTGTAGATCACCCCAGATAGCTTTCGGCAGGCGGGAATTTCGTGTTAAGAAGTCCAAGATGTTTCGTTCGGGTTTACCAGCTTGAAAGACGCGGGTAGGACCTAGTCGATACCCTTCTTGGTAAATCTCTGTTGAGTTTGTTGCCGCGCTTGGATGCATGGCGCCAATGTCCATCCAATGCGCCTTCGTTGCTCCGTACCCAATAAGTTCGTCTTCAAGAAATATGGGCGATAATACGGATACGTCGTTCAAGTGACTGCCAACAATATAGCTGTCATTTAAGAGATAAATATCACCTGGACTCATATCATCGGTATTAAATGCTTTAACAACAGCCTCTACTGCCGGGCCAAGTGTTCCAAGAAAAACTGGGAGTCCTGATGACTGCCCAACTAATTGAATATGGCGGTCAAAAATTGCTACCGAGCAGTCCTTCATCTCATAGATGATGGGAGTATATGCAGATCGAGCCAGGTTTTGATTCATCTGTGCGGCGATGGACGAGAAACTATTCCGAATCACTTCGACGGTGATCGGATCCACAACAGTCAGTTCATCTGCATGTAAGCCAACTCGATTAAAGTCGTTCATCGTTCGTTATTCTCATATTTTGTGATAAGCAAGTGCCCTAGCTCGTGCAGTCGCATTTGCCAGCCATGAGGAATATATGTGGTCGCATTCGGTTCTAAAACCATCGACGGACCATCTATGGGGGTATTGGAAGGGAGTGAGTCTCGTCGGTATACTGGTGTGTCGGCCCAATCGTTACCGGACCAAGATTGCTCGCGCGAAATTGGTGAGGAATTTTCCGGCGCCCTTGTTAACTCGTGATCGATACGTTGGATATAGCCGATCGTTGTAACCCGCAAGTTCACCATTTCGACCTTTTCTTCTTCGTTACAGTGCCCAAATCGAATCAAATAGGCGTCGTCGAAGTTTTTCTTTAAGGCGTCCTGCCAGCCTTCTTCGAAGTTGGCGATAGAAATTGTCAGCGTATATTCTTGCCCAAGGTAACGCAGGTCTGCAGCCAAGCTGACTTCATGACTGGAAACGCCCGTTTTTTCTATTGATAGGGTTGTTTTGGCGTCATTGCTTAGCTTTTCAGACAGAGATTCCAATAAGGCCTGGTCTAAAGAACCGAGAAGGCCGGAGTGTGAAGCTGAGAGATCCACTCGGTAATCGGCTTGAAGCATGCCCCACGCAGACAGGACACCGGCATGAGCGGGAACAACTACAGTCGAAATTTCAAGTTCTTCGGCAAGTGCAACCGCGTGCAGGGGTCCCGCACCACCAAACGCCATCAAAGCATAATCGCGTGGATCAAGGCCTCTAAATACCGTAAGTTCTCGTATCGCATTTGCCATATTACCATCAGCAATCTTAACGATTCCTTCCGAGAGAGTTGTGGTTTCCATATTAATTTTCTGACCAACCACAGTGACTGCTTGGGTTGCTTTATCCGAATCTAATTCAAGGTCGCCACAGAGACGGGCGTGTATCGAGAGGCGTCCTAAAAGCAGGTTGGCGTCGGTTACGGTCGGCTCAGTACCACCACGCCCATAACATGCTGGGCCAGGCATTGCCCCGGCAGAGCGTGGACCGACCCGTAAACCACCTGCCACTACCTCAGCGACGCTACCCCCTCCCGCGCCCACGGTGTGTATCGCGACTGATGGAAAAAGAAGGTCGTGTCCATCGATTGACGATTCAAGTTCAACTTGAGCTTCCTCATTAACCACCATGCTAACGTCGAATGAGGTGCCGCCCATGTCGATACAGATTAAGCCGTCTCGACTGATGCTTTCCAGGGTATGATTGATTGCTACACCAGCCGTGGTGCCACCAACAGGTCCTGAGAGAAGTGTTTGGACCGGGAGCCGTTTTGCAACATCAGCAGTCACTACCCCACCATTGGATTGCATCACTAAAACCGGCGATTGGATACCCTCTGCCTCCAAACATTGTTCGAGCTGTGACAGGTATTTTCCGATGATAGGTGCGACATATGCGGATACGACGGTAGTTGATGTACGTTCATATTCCCGCCATTCTGGTGCGACGTCGCTGGATAAAACAATCGGAATGCCATCGAGTTCTTCAGTCAGTACGTTACGGACTTCCTGTTCGTGGGCGGGGTCTTTATACGAGTGGAGTAGACAGACGGCAATGGCTTCATAACTACCGGCCAAAGATTTTCTACAAAGGGATACGAGCTCCTCAGTTTGAATAGGCTGGAGGACAGACCCGTCTGCTGCTTTTCGTTCATTAACTTCATAAATATCGGGTCGTCGCACGAGGGGTATGGTGCGCTTATAGCGAGCGTTATACATTTCTGGGCGGTTGGCGCGCCCTATGGCATAGACGTCACGGAAACCTCTGGTTGTTAACAGTGCTACGTTAGCTCCTCGACGTTCGAGGAGAGCGTTGAGGCCGGCAGTGGTTCCATGTATAAACGAAGTTACGTTTTCTAGCGTAACGTTTAGAGCGCGGATGGCATTGATCACACCTTCTGCCAAATTGCTGGGTGTTGTCGAGGTCTTTGCTGTGAAGACATGACCATCATCATCGATGGCAACTGCGTCTGTGAATGTTCCACCGATGTCGATGGCTAGTCTCACGCTTTGCACCTACCGGTATCTATTGTTGTCAAGTCGTACAAGCAACCATCAAATTTTCGATAGAATTTGATTAGCACTGATAGTCGAGGAAAATTATGCGGTTCAATATATGACAGATCGGAAATTAAATTAGGGTCCTGAATGGAAATCAAATTGTAGTTTCAGGCATCATATCACGTTGAAATAGCGTGCGTTCTGTAGTTGACGAACTTAGGAGATTCATTTTGGTTAACGTGAGTCAGGTCGGCAAGTTAGTAAGCACCGGCAAGAAAAACAGGTCCCCCGACGGGAATTAAGTGATAGACCTGTAGGGAGTGCGTGTATATTTGGGGCATGAGTAGGATATTGGAGAATAAGATTGCTCTTGTTACTGGCTCCTCCCATGGTTTGGGAAAGTGCATATTAGCCGCCCTTGATGCATCCGGGGTCAAGGGCCTCGGCTTCGATACAATTGTGGGTACCGGCAGCCTTCCGGAGAACTGGATATTCCACCAAGGAAATGTTTCCCTGGAGGCGGACCTGTTGGAAGCCATGGAGAAAATCAGGCTCCATTTTGGCCGGCTTGAAATCGTAGTCGCGAATGCTGGTCTAGTACCGCCCTGGCGTAAAGTAGAGGCAGTGGATATGTCGGAGTGGGACGACGTATTTGCTGTAAATGTTCGTGGTGTAGTCATCACTATGAAGCACGCAGTGCCATTGATGAAGAATACGGGCGGATCGATGATCCTAATGGGGTCGCTCAACTCCAGGCGCGGTCATTCGGGGATGACGCTTTATACGTCGACTAAGCATGCAGTACTGGGTATTGTTCGAGCGTCTGCTCAGGATCTCGGGGCGTACAATATTCGTGTAAATGCTCTTGGTCCTGGACCAATCGCTACGGACGCCCTGATGGCTCGGATCGCTACCCGCGCTGAGCAGGGTGGTCCGGCCGTGCAAACAGCGCTGCGGCAGTTCGAATCTGAAACTGCGCTTGGTCGTATGGCAATAGAAGACGAAGTGGCGAAAACTGCTCTTTTTCTTGCTAGCGATAATTCTTCTGGAATTACGGGGCAGATTTTCCCGATTGACGCAGGTCTTGCGTAACTTAACTCACGAGATTCGGCGCTCCAAACTGATCGCGTTTGTTACAGAGAAGACTCCAGTCGGGTATTGATAGGCATTTCTGACACCGAAGCTGTATTCGGCAGACTCAAGAGCATCGAGACCATTGAGGCTACAACTTCAGGAGGCAGTCGTTCGCTAACTGGCGTAATGCCTGGAATGTTTGCGATCAGATCGGTATTGACAGCACCAGGGCAAAGGGCAGTAACTCGCACACCGTCGTCCCATCCAGCGAATCGCGCCGCATGACTCACTGCTATCAGGGCGTGTTTTACCATGGTGTAACCAACTGATACCGATTCTCGATATCTTTTCCCGTCTGTAGATGCAATATTGACAATGCGTCCGTTACCCGATTTTCGTAGATATGGCAGGCAAAGCTTGATGAGACGAAATGGGGCCTTGACATTAACGGCCCACATTTCATCGAGATCCTTTTCGTCGCCAGTCTCAAAATCGACTTGGCGAAGAATACCCGCATTGTTTACCAGGCCATCTATCCGTCCAAAGGCTCGATTTGTTTCTTCTATCCACAGCATTGCAGTTTCGGGATCCGTCGCTTCGAAGCGTGAGACCGTAAATCTTTCTCGATAATTTTTATCGAGTAATGCAGTGACTTTCTCAGGGGATCGAACTCCAAGCGACAATTGGTAGCCATCGGCAACAAGATGTTTAGCGATTGCTGCTCCAATACCTCTCGAGGCTCCCGATATCATAATGACGCGATCGTCTGGTTTGAGAAGCGATTCCATCGTCATCGGTTTAGCATAATTAGAAGATAAATACGGCCGCTACGAGGTCTATAAGGAAAAACACTGATAGATAACGCTATCATTGTATCCACGAGGTTATCTAAGCAAACGAGGCCTGCAGCAGTCGTGGAGGCACTCTGAAGCGGCCGGAAACATCCCGGAGTTGTTCCCGCTCTGTTGTAATCTCCGCGGTGTCCCCACAGACTAATATCGTTGCTGGAAGACATTGTGCGTTGTACCGCGCCGCTTGAGATTCAACGTATCCGCCGGCATCCAAGAATGCTACGTAATCCCCACGGGTTAACGGCGGCATTTTCCGCTGCTTACCCAGCTCGTCGGAATTACACAGCGGCCCAACTAGATCAACTACCTCCGTTGCCTCTCGACCAGTGTCTTCGACCGCGACGGCGTGGTAATACCAGTCAAGGATTGCCGCCCATGATAAGTGATTTGTAGAAAGGTCAAGGTTTACCCATTTCTTAATACTATTTTGCTTCACGGCTCCTACTGTACCGACTGCAACGCCAATTGGGCCAGAAAGGATACGGCCTGGTTCAATACGCAGCTTCGGAATTGGAAGTCCAAGTTTTCTTGCTTCATCCTCAATTGCATGACTAATATATTCGGCATAATCGCCAACACTTGGAGCAGAACTGTCGTCAATCTGGCTATTGGGGCCTGTTCCGTACGACTTTCCAAAGGTCCAGCCGCCGCCAATATCAACACAGGGTGGCACCCATCCCGTGTGCTCCTTGATGTAGCCAGACCAAGTGATCATCTCTCGCGCCATTACGGCAAAAGGCTCAACCTCGTTTGTCATACGACTGAGGTGAAAGTGCGTTTCCGTAAGGTGAATATGGGGCATCTTAAGTGCGCGAATTACAATATCGGCCGTTTGTTCTCTCGTCATTCCCCATTTAGTACTATCGCTTTGTTCCTTGAGTGTTCCAGGCCCATGCATAGCGACCCCAGTTTTGTCGGCCAACGGGTCAAGATCAAGAGCAAGCCGGATGCCAATATCAGCATCTCTACCCAAGCGTTTGCAGATCTTATCGATTCGATCAAGCTCGTCTATTGCATCAATGTTGATACAAAGTCCATTCGCTATAGCCATTTCAAGTTCTTCGGTTTGTTTGTTAGAACCATTCAGGGCTAGCGTCTTGGGGTTCGTTCCCGCAAGAAGTGCAATATACATCTCGTTCACACCGAAGCAGTCACCGCCTGCACCTTCTTGATTCATGATATGCCGAAGGGCGAGGCTGTTATTCGATTTGTTTGCAAATAGAATTTCTACTTCAGACTGGTAACGGTTTTTAAAAGCATCTCGAAACTGACGATAGCAATAGCGAAATTGTGACTCGCTGACAATAAATAACGGAGATCCAAATTCTTCGGTCAGTTCTTTTACGTCACAGTCTTCAACCCAAAGATTGCCATTTTCGCCAATACCGATGAATTCACCAAAATTTACTTGGTACGACTTTGGCTCAAGTGTAGGTGCTGAATGCACCCCCGTTGTTTGTTGGGTTGTATCATTCACGATGTTTCTCCAATTAATTTATTTCGGTATGGGTTTTTGTTCTTCATTCAGTATTCCTAGTGTCACGAGGCCATTTTGTAGCTCCTTTAGTACTTGGCCCTTAAGTGGCATGAGCGGAGAGCGTGGATTTCCTCCGAAATATCCCAGCAGATCCATGGCCGCTTTCGTTGCTGGGTAGAGGGAACGCCCTCCACTGGTAAATAGTTCGGTTAGTTTCTGTCCAGTGGCCTGCAGATTCTGGGACTCGGCAGTACGCCCTTCCAGAGTTGAGTAATAGAGATCCATTCCCCCTGGCGCCCATATGTTTGGAAAACAGTCGATTGTTCCGTCTGCACCTAAGGATACTGCTGGAGCGCCGTATAGTGAAGATGGGCCACAGAACACTCGGATATTGTCCTTCACCATGACTAGTGTTGCGTAGAAATTATTCCAGTCTCCAGAACTCTCTTTAATAGCAACCACTCGATCCAGATCTGCTAATCGCGCTGCAAGTGCAGGAGTAATAGCATTTACTGCGTTACCCGGAATGTTATACAGCATGATCGGGATATTAGTAGCAGCAGAAATATTTTCGTAATGATGAAATATTTGGTCTTCGGTCAGTTTTACAAAATAGGGAGGAAGAATAAGTGCCCCATTACATCCGGCACGTTCGGCTTCTAATGTGAGCTGCATCGTTTCCTCAACCGTGACAGCACCAGTACCAACAATAACCGTACCACGACCTTCTGCAGACTTCACACCTAGGTTGAACAGTCGACATCGTTCATCGTGCGAAAGTGCCCAGAATTCCCCTGTACAACCACCGACGACGATACCCGTTGCTCGGTTGTCAAACATTCTCCGGACGTTACTGGAGAAATTCGCTTCATCAATCTTTCCGTCACGATCAAAGGGCGTGATCACCGCCACCATCGGACCGTGCCAATCTATACTCTCTCTATTCATCACCGTCCTCCCATCGTCCCTCTGTCAGCCGATTGCCATCACCGCCCAGAACGTAAATGCCTTTATTGCTGAAATAAGAACAAGCTGCCAGTCGGAACCCCCGTTCCGGATTTTTGTCAACTAGATAGTACATCGTATTGGTTCAAAAAATCGGAAACATAGAGAACGTTCAGAGTGTTTCCTTATTCATCCTCTCGTAATCTTTTGTAAATCGCATGGGCGAGTACT
>JYMV01033539.1_pt1 | contig 18574 bp, 14 predicted proteins | sample 338911 | NCBI WGS metagenome assembly JYMV01 (sample SAMN03354496, study PRJNA234377) | hydrothermal vent metagenome | biome: Deep sea; feature: Hydrothermal plumes at the Eastern Lau Spreading Center, Western Pacific Ocean; material: Seawater | place: Tonga | collected 2009 | depth 2000 m m
GGCACACCCTCACGATATTATCACCATGCTTGATCAGGATGGAATTGCTCTTAGGGGAGGACACCACTGTGCGCAGCCTACAATGATACGTTTCGGTGTTCCAGCTACAGCTAGAGCCTCAATGGCTTTTTATAATAAGTTTTCCGAAATTGATGCGTTAGCAGAAAGTCTTCGCAAGATCATCAAATTTTTTTCATAATAAATTACTTCAGCTAGGGTTGGTTGCGCTCGGCAGAGAGCAGCTATGTGTTATATTGTATTTAGTACTTTACCGGCGTTTTCTAGTTGCCGAATGTGAAAATTTAAAGTATCAGCAAATATTAAATTGGAATAAAGGGATTTTGAAGATATGTCTTACGACAACGAGTTATATCAACAAGTGATTCTTGATCATAACCGAAAACCACGAAACTTCCATGAAATGGAAAACTCGACTAATAGTTGCCACGGGATCAATCCTTTATGTGGCGATGATATAACCATTTATCTGAAGTTGGATGAGGCTGAAGGGGTTATTCAAGATATCAGCTTTACTGGTTCTGGATGTGCCATATCGAAAGCTAGTACTTCCCTTATGACCCAATATCTTAAAGGGAAAAAAATTGATGAAAGTCGATTAATTTTTGAAGAATTTCATAAAATGGTTCTAGGTGATTTTGACCCAGAAAAACAGGATCACCATTTAGGCAAACTTACTTTATTCATGGGGATAAGAGAATATCCGTCGCGTACGAAATGCGCTAGCCTTGCATGGCATACAATGGTTGGAGCGCTTGACAAAAAGTCAGAAGGTGTAAGTACCGAGTAAAAATACTGGTAATTAATTTGGCCAATAGGGTAACACTCTATGAGAGTCGCTCAAACAAACCACTTATTGGATTGTGATACTCAACCTGACAAGTTAGTCAGGAAACTAGGAAACAATTCCCTCCTTTAGTGCCACCCACCTACGGTCACTTTATTCAAATTGAAATGAGGTCAACTCCGAGATTGTAGTAATCGTTACGCTGAAGATTAAATTCCGTAGAAATAATTATCTTCAAAACGGTTGTTACCTCAGGTGTGCCCAGTCTTTCGCTGGTCGTTGGGCAGAAGGTATTTCGCTTGACCTTTAAATGTTGTACACTGCCTCGGCCGTATAGGGCTTTGAAAAATAGCTTTGTCGCTATTATAAATTTATTGATTTTTCGTAGACAGCCTTCATGTTAGATCAAAATTTATTTATTAACGATTACGAAGAAACTAAACGACGTTTAACTCGAAAAAAGGTTTCGGTTGATCAGATAGAAGAGATCCGCAAAGCGATTCTAGACCGTAAAGCTTTTATTGGCGAGGTAGATGGACTTCGCGCCGAGATCAATGAAAAGTCAAAGCAGGTTGGTATTCTTTTTCAACAAGGAAAAAAAGATGAAGCCGAAGAAATAAAGTTATCCGTCCCAAAACTGAAAGAGGTATTGGCAGTTAAGGAAGAAGAGTTTAAGAAGATCGATGAGAAACGAATGCAATTGTTGTTGAGGGTTCCAAACCTACCTGATGATAATTGTCCGGATGGTTTTTCTGAGGATTGTAATATCGTTCTCAGAATGGAAGGTTATGAGAAGTCTGATTATGAAGGTAAGGAATTCAAACCTCATTGGGAAATAGGCCAGGAATTAGGTATTTTCGACAAAGTTGAGTGGTGCAATGTTTGCTCTTTTGAAAGGTGATGGTGCCCGTCTGCACCGAGCCCTCATTCAATTCGCTCTTTCCATAAACAGCGAACGCAACGAAGAAATTCTTCCCCCTCATTTAGTTCGTCCCGATATGATGATGGGAACCGGGATCCTTCCAAAATTTGAAGAGGATGCGTATCGGTTTCGCGATGACGATTTATGGGCTATCCCTACAGGAGAGGTGCCGCTGACTAACATGCACGCAGGGGAAATTCTTTCCATTGAGGATCTTCCCAAGCGTTACATGGCATATACGGTTTGTTTTCGACGTGAAGCAGGTTCGGCCGGTAAAGATACTAGAGGAATGCAGAGGCTTCATGAATTTCATAAGGTGGAACTTGTCCGTTTGTGTTCTCCGGAAATGGTGGAAGGTGAGTTTAAATTGCTGGTGGGTGATGCTGAGCGTCCTTTAAAAATGTTGGGTCTTCCTTATCGCGTATTGGATCTTTGTGGTGGTGATGTTACTTTTTCATCAACGCGGGTTCATGATTTAGAAGTCTACTCTCCAGGAACGAAATCCTGGCTGGAAGTTTCTTCTATTGGAGTTTTTTTAGATTTTCAAACAAGAAGAGGAAACAGCAGGTTTCGCCGAAGCGAGAAGGATAAACCGGAATTCCTGCATTCTTTAAATGGGTCAGGCTTAGCTGCGCCAAGGGTATGGGCAGCCATAGTCGAACATGGGTATCAACCAGATGGTTCTGTGCGAATCCCAGAAGTGCTGGTACCTTTTATGGGAGGTCAAAAAGAAATTCGACGTTCATGACTATTTTTTAAAAAATCTTGGAGTTAAAAAAGTGAAAAATAAAAAACAGGTGGGAAAGGCTCTAGGTCGAATCCCAAGTGGACTATTTATAGTTACAGCAAAATATCAAGATAAAGAAGATGCGATTCTTGCCAGTTGGGTTAATCAGTGTGCTTTTGACCCGCCAGAAGTAACTATATCCCTTGGAAAAATGAGAAATGCTAGGTTGTTAATAGAAACTTCAGGGGCATTTATAGTCAATGTTCTTGGCAAAGAATCCAAAGATCTTATGAAGCACTTTTTTAAATCTCATGAAGGGTCGATTTTTGATGGTCTCAAGACACGCAAAGGGATTGAAGAAATACGAATATTAACGGATGCAGTGTCTTACCTTGAATGCAGATTATCCGATGCGGTGGTTTCGGGAGACCATGTTGTTTATTTTGGAGAGGTGGTAGGCGGTAAAATGCTAAAGGGTGGTGAGCCAAGTTTTCACGTGCGTGATAATGGGTTTAATTACTGAGTCAAGCCAATCATTTTTGCTATGTCGTAATTGGTTATTACCCAATACACCAAAGTTGAAAGAAAGACGATGATACTTAATGCAAGTGCAATTAGTTTGAAAAGCCGTTTTGGATCTTCATGATAATATTCTTTAACGTCTTCTGTAAAACTTTCAACGACTCCTTCATTGGGGTTCTTCTTCCAGGTGCGGTCAATTACATCTCGGCCATAAATAATTCCAAAAATGACTGCTATGATTAATATTTCAATGGCACCTATCATGTTTCTCTTTTTTGCTTTTACTTGTTGGCTGTTATTTCGTAGCGTGCATATTTTTTCAGCGGTCTCTCCCGAATCAGTAGTTCGGTCAACTGCTTTGTTTCCTCTTTGATTCCTATGCTTTTTGCACAACGAAAACCATAATCGTCTAACCTAGATTTTGGATAGGCATTATTGCGAAAAGAAGAATAAATAAATCCTGTAAGGTCCCGCCATGACCCACCTCTCAAAACTTTATACTCTCCTCCGATCTGACCCTTTGGATTGATGTGATTAGCAGGCTCGTCATAATACTCCCGATCAAACCAATCGTCTACCCATTCTTTAACGTTTCCTGCCATGTGGTGGACTCCATAAGGGCTTGTTCCTTCGGTAAACAAATCCACAGGTACCATCACATGGTGCTTAATCTCTTTCGTCCACACTTGAAGGTATCTGGCAAGATTGTGAGTTGGTGGTTTGTTGCCCCATGGGTATATTCTTCCATCTCTTCCGCGTGCAGCTTTTTCCCACTCGGCCTCTGTAGGAAGGCGTTTTCCTTTCCAGCGACAGTACTCATAGGCACCTTGCCATCTAACATTATTGATCGGGTGATTGTAAAAGCCTTTTCTGGGGTTGTATGCACCATTGTAAAAAAGAGTTCCATATTTATTGTCAATGTAATATCCATTTACGTTATTAACATCATTTAAAAATACAGCGAAGTCATTAGCAGAAACCTCATATCGGTCAATAAAGTAGGAGTCTAGATATGTTTTATGCTCGGGAGCTTCATCTTCACCGTGATCATTAGATCCCATTATAAAAAACCCGCTAGGAACGAAAGCCATGTTCTTTGGAGGTTGCCTCGTTGAAGATGAATTTTCGTTAGGGTTGGTAGCATTTTCATTAGCTGGTTGTAATTTTTTACCAAGCATGGCTCTTGCTTCATTGGCGAGTTCGTTATGGGTAGCAAGGGTTAAAAAGTGGATTAAGTGTGGTAAGGCCATTTTCTTTTTGCCAACTTCCATATATGCCCAACCGGAAAAAAAATCTACTTCAATATGATCAGGAAAAAGAAGAGAGGTATTCTTCAGGTCCTTTAAAATTCCATCAAGGATTATTTCGGATCCTCCCACCAATGCTTTTCGATACCAATTTTTGGCTGCTACGTAGTCATCACTCAACCAGGAATATAAACCTAGGTTCATACTGGCGAGTGAATCAAGTTGGGGTGATCGAGTTCCTAATTTCAAACCACGTTTAGTCCAGGCTGTAGCCATTTGGAATTCTCCCTTGCGATAATAAATCCAACCCAACTGGATATAAGCTGGAAGATAATCAGAGTTTCTCTCCAAAATACGCCTGTATTCTGCAATGGAATGATCAAGGTTTCCCATTTGATAAAATACTTTCGCTAAAATTTCACGTGCTTGAATATTTTCAGGATTGCTCAAACTTATTGGACTAAGAGTTTCAATGGCCAATTTAAAATTACCAAGTTTGCTGTAGATCTTTCCTATTGAGATACGGATGTCAATTTCATTAGGGTTGTTTTTCGTCAATTGTTTGAGATGTAAAAGCGCACTTATATACTTTTCTTTTTTGAGATAAATCTTAATTAGTTGCCGACGTGCCTGCGTAAATGAGGGTTCTAGTTGTATTACTTGCAAAAAATGTTCAATAGCATGCTCAGTATTGGAAAGCTTTGCATAGGTCTGAGCAAGGTTGAATAAAGTCGGGACATTATTGGAGTCAGCTTTTAATGCTTTTTTATATTGGGAAATAGACAGCTCGTGTTGTTTCATTTCGTCATAGATATTGGCTAGGTTATTATGCGCCTCAATCGATAATGGATTAATTTTTGTAGATGGCTTTAAATAAAAAATAGATTTTTGAAGGCGAGAATTTTTATAATAAACCATCCCAATATTTGAAAGATAGGCACCCAAAGATTGTTTTTTGTCTAAACTCTGAGTAAAAAAAGGTGTTTTAGTGTTAAATTGCACACCAAACCGGTTTTCATAAAAAGAGTTGGGGTACGATGCTCCCAACTCTGTGGACTCAATGTTGATTTGATCGGTGCCCGAATCATAGCGAACAAAAAAATGATTTGGTAACGCAACACCATGGAGTGGAAGGTCTAATTGATCGCCAATGACAAGGTATAACAAAGAGAGATTCATGCAATAACCTAGCTTTGATTTCAGCATTCCATGTAAAAATAATTCGTCCTCATTTATAGGTATCCCACGTTCATCGACTTGATCGGTGTAACCATATCCTTTCTCCTGATGGATGACCTGTTTTAAAATATCGACTGTATCTCGAGCAGTGCTTTCTGGTTTTAATTTATCTTTAACCGATGCTACTAACTGATTTATTTCATTTCTTAACGGTTTTTCGTCTAAGGATGGATCCCAGTCTTTTGAAATCAAAATTAATGTTTCAGTTAGGTTGATTGATTCTGCATTTTTCTCGAAGATTGTAGTTAAACGACTTTCAGTGGATTTAATAGAGGTGACTTTTGCAAAGACAGTGTTCGTACATATAATCCCGTATAAGATCGTAAAAAAAATTAATCTATTAAATTTGACCGATAAATTTTTCATAATGGGTAAAGTGTGTTCATGTAATACAGGGTTAGAATTCATTCGACTGGCCTAGATGACAATATTATATCAAATGATTTTATCGGATTTTAGCAATTTAACAATACACAGAGACAGTGTTAAAAAAATATTATTCATTCCGAACCAACCAACCCTCTAAAAGAAGCATTGCTCCTACTAACATCATAAAATATGTAGATAACGGAAAATCCTCGTTTGTTCTATTCAGGATAACTTTCTGGTAACCACTCGAGAAAATAACATTTGCTTTAGGCAATAAATTATTAATTTCCTCGTTAGATATCTTTGTTGAGATTGACTCCTTTGGATCGATGTTAACGGTAAATGATCCTGCGGGTTCTACCCCGTGAGGGAGGCTAGCAGGTAGTGACGTTTCTGACTCTGAATTAGAAATGCGAGAATTTCGATAAAGTTGATATACACCCGGTACATAGGTGTTTTTGAATATAATTTTTCCATCTACAGAAGGTGGGGCGATGATTTTCCCTCCTGGAGCAACAATATAAGCCTTATTATTTTTTGGGGAGATTCTCCAGTCAAAAGATTCACCTACCAATAACTTCTTTTGTATTAGACTGTCCAGTCCGCGTGCTGAGTACTTAATCCAACGCTGAATCCATGGTAAAAAAGTTGGCTGAATGGGAAAATTGTTCCAATCGCGATCAATGGTGGATACAAAGAGAAGAACTTTCCCTTTGCCAGTGGTTGACTCTATCAATGCAGGAAGTCCGTTACTGAAAACTATAGGAGTGGTAAATTTAGAATCTTCTCTGGCTACGACACTGTAAATCGACCGAAATTCGATGCTTTTCATTTCCTCAAGAGTCTGTTCTTTAAAAATATTTAAAACTGGATGTTTACTTGGTTTGATTAGAAGTCGGAACGGTTCATCGTTCATTGCAACTTGATGCACCGATTTTAGAAAGACAGGAAGAAGATTTCCTAATTTTTCATTATAAAATTTAGCGTCCACTTGATTTCCAAGAGCGGTAAATAGAGCACCACCACGTAGTACGAATTTTTCCAGTTCTTGCTCGTATCCGAGTGGTAGATTACGTGCATTGCAAAGGATGATTACAGAGTAGTCAAATAAATTGTGCTGTGGAAGTTCTGCCAGTGTGGACAGTGTAGGTTCGATGTTTGAAAGCGACGAAGTAAATGGATTCAAGGCTCTTTCGAGGTAAAAGGTTTCGCTTTGGTGTTCTACTGTATTTGGATCGCCGTCCACCACCAAAGTTTTAATGGTTCGATCCGGTTGATAACTGAAGAACCTGAGATTGTCCTTAAGAAGAGCGTCATCTTCGATACGGACTTCGCCATTTATGGAGTTATTACTCTGTATGGGGAAAGAGAACTCTTTCTCAATTGATGAATTGATAGGAATATCCAGATTACCCTCAGTTTGTTTTTCACCATTAACCCAGAGGGAAACTTTGAGTTTTCTGATTGGCTTTGATTGTGAAAGATTGGCCGTTTTTACTTTGACCTTAATTACACGACTATTGCTTAAAAATTCCTGCTGTACTTCAGTGCGCTCAACTGCAGCCTTGTTGATCCCATGTTGCATTTTAGAAAAATCAACTATATTGAACGTGTATGAAGTTGTTTCTTTTATGGGGAAAAATTCTTTCTTAGCCCAACCGTTCTTATCTCGGTCAGTTAGGATATATATCAGTTTATTTTTTTGTGGTATTTCTTCTAGAAGCAACATCGATTTTTTTATTGCAGCACCTATATCTGTAGTACGGGAAGAAGGTTGACTTGATTTTAAAAGGTTTTTTGCTTTTTCAGGAACAGTAGTCCATTTCTGTAACACTCTGCTAGGACTAGACGCTAAAACAACACTATAAGTACTTTTAGCAGGCAAAGATTTGTTTGTGTCCAATAAAGCGTTCACTGCACGAGTGTAATAGGACTTTTGGTTGCTTTGAGTTGCCATACTATAGGAATCATCAAGGATGAAAACTATTGCGATAGGACCTTTGGTTCCTAGATTGGTGGAATCACCAAGTGAAAATATTGGATTTGCCATAGCTAAGCTTAGGAGTGTTATTGCGAGACATCGTATAAAAAGTAAAAACTTTTTATTCGGTCTTGATTGCTTGATGGACCGATTTTTAGATTGCAGTAATAAATATATTGCAGAGAAGCGCTGATGTTTTCTCTGGCGGCGGGTCATTAGATGAATCAAAACGGGGACAACTACCCCTAAAGCACCAACCAAGAAGAGTGGAGATAAGAAGTTGATGTTCATGGGGCTCAATGTTTCCCTAGATTTTTTCTTTGTAGTAAATAATAAGTTAGTCCCTGTTCTAATGGAGTTGACGTCTCGAGGAATATGTAATCGATGCCCAGTTTTGCGCAATGAGACCGGTAGTATTTAATCTGCTCCTGAATCGACCGCTGATAGGTTTCTCTAATATCTGCTGGGTCAAGTTCAATGGAGGAATCATCCTCTAGGGACTCAAAAACGACATCACCATTAAATGGAAAGGACACTTCATCAGAATCTAAAACATGGAAGAGAATTACTTCCAATCCTCGCGACACAAGAAGTTTGAGTTTTTTTTCAACATCAGTTTCTTCGGTAAGAAAATCGGAAACTAAAATTAGCATCCCCCGCCCGGGTAACCTTTCCACCATGCTTTCAATGACATTTCCGAGCTTGGTAACGCCATTAGGTGATAATACTGCTAACTCATGAAGAATATGCTTCAAATGAGTTGGCCTAGAACGAGGAGGAACATGACTTATCAAGCTTTCATTAAATAAAGAGAGGCCTACCGCGTCGAATTGTTTTAAAAATAGATATGAAAGAGAAGCAACCAAGGTTCGAGCGTAATCCATTTTGCTCATGGTTTTTGGATTAGAAGACTCGTATCCCATCGATCCGCTTGCATCCAGTAATATAGTGGCTTTTAGGTTGGTGGATTGCTCAAATTGTTTGACTTGGTGCTTGTCTGTTTTGGCCGCCACTTTCCAGTCGATATATTTGATTTCATCTCCAGGGGTGTAGTCCTTGTAATCAGCAAATTCAACACTTGAACCAGTGTGTCTACTTCGATGATTGCCCGAGAGCAAGCCTTCCACTAGTTTTGTGGCGAGTATGTTTAAGGAAGCAATCCGTGAAAGAATTTCTGGATCGGATTCTATAGCCTTATTTTTGTTCATTAAGGAAGATTCGTTAAATTAAGAGAAAATAATTTTCTACGTTCCGTTCCCTTGTCTAATATTATGTGGCTAAATTATTTTTGGCAAACTTAAAAAATAAATTTATTTGCTATGGTCTTGCTTCAAGTTGACATCCTAGATTGGCCTTATACAATGGATTTAATACTACTGGCTAAAATATGAAATGGTTGAATTTATGAGCTATACTCGTTATTGCAAGTGTCACTTTTATGAGGGTGAGTCAGAACACTGGGGTCTTCTTGATCGTAAGGATTTTGCTCATAAAGGTGCATCTCCTCATTATACTCCTGATATTCAGATTTCCCCTGAGCACCTTATCCTAGAAGTTAATTTTGATTGGACCAAGGAAAGAGTCTGGGGCACAACTCAATATAATTTATTTTTTAAAGGTCATGATGTCGAACAAATAATTTTTGATGCGGTAAATTTAGATGTATCACGTGTTTTAATTGGGAGAAAATCAGTAGATTTTGAGAATACAGGAAAAAAAATCATCATCCCACTGAATAAGAAATATAGAGTAGGTGATCGAATGAGTGTCAAATTAGATCATTCTGTGACACGCCCTACTGCAGGAATCTATTTTACCAAACCAGATAACCACCATACTGACCGATTTAAGACCGTATGGACGCAGGGACAAGATGAAGATTCTCGTTACTACTTCCCCTGCTTTGACAAACCTAATTTCAAGCAAACTACAGAAGTTATTATTAATCTTCCAGCAAAAATGTTTGGATTGTCAAATGGACGTCTAATAAAAAAAAGTACCACTCGATCAGGCTCCTCTTTTCACTACAAGATGGAATTACCTTATTCGACCTATTTGTTGTCAATTGTTGCTGGTGAATTTTCAGAGCATAAGGAGACAATAAAGGGAGTCGATATTAAGTGGTATGTACAGAAAGGTCGGGAGCAGCAAGGACAAAATGCTTTTAAGGATACAGGTAAGATTATCCATTTTTTTTCTGATTATACCGGATTTAAATATCCCTACAAACATTACACACAAATCGCAGTCCCAGAATTTGTTTTTGGTGGGATGGAAAATTTCACCGTTACTACTCAGACAGATCTTGCGCTATTCGATAATCGTGCTGCTTTAGATGGAGATTCAAATGGGCTAGTAGCTCATGAAGCAGCTCATACGTGGTTTGGGAATATCGTGACTGCAAAAAACTGGTCTCAAGCTTGGTTGCATGAATCTTTTGCGACCTATTTTGATGCCCTCTATACTCGCGAGTCCAAAGGAGAAAATGAATTTAGATACCAACTTCTAGAGAATGCCGAAACATATTTTAGTGAAGACTATGCCTATAGGCGACCTATTGTTACTAACGTGTATAAGGAACCTATTGATTTATTCGATGCTCACCTGTATCCAGGAGGAGCGGTACGTTTACATCATCTTAAATCTATCGTAGGAGAAAAACTTTTCAGAAAAGGACTGAAAGTATTTCTAGATCGCTATCGTTATAATCTTGTTGAAACAACCGATTTTATTCGTTGTCTTGAGGAAGTAACTGGATGTAATTATGATGAATGGCTGCATCAATGGATATATCGTGGTGGCTATCCAAGGTTGGAACTTACATTTGATTGGAGTGCAACTGATAAGATGGCTACAGTTGGAATCAAACAAACTCAGAAATCAGATAAAAAAAATGAAGAGCTATTGTTTAAAATACCATTTGTTTTAGAATTTTATTATAAAAATAGTCAAGAGAGGTTTTCTGTAGAAATAAAATCAGATAAGGAAAAATTCTGCTTTCGCCTTAAAAGTAAGCCGCTATTTTTTAGAATCGACCCGGACTATGAATGCCCATGCAAAGTCGTTGTTTCTGACGTTCCTCGTCCGATGCTCTATGAACAATTAAAGCGTGATCTGGACCCTATTGGACGTTTAGAAGCTGCTTCTGAATTGACTAAGAATGCATCAACGGAAGATGTGAATATTTTGGGAGAACGGTTAAAGAAAGAAAAAGAGTGGGGTGTTGCCATTCGTATTGCAAAAGCACTAGGAAAGATAGGCGGAGAGGAAGCAAGAAACTTTTTGATTAAAGGGCTAAAAAATAGTAATCCTAAAATTCGCAAAGGAATTATTAGTGCTTTAGGGAATTTTTGTCATGATAAAAAATCTATTTTATCTATTCGTCAATTTGCTGAGAAAGATCCCTCATATAGAGTGGAAGCTGTGGCCCTTCAGATGTTGGGGAAAATTAAAGATAAAGACTCGTTTGCGTTTCTCGAAAGTTCAATCAGTCGTAAATCTCACAATGCCATGGCGCAAACAGCTATTTATAATGCTCTCGCTGAGTTGGAAGATGAGGCCTCTTGGGATTACCTTATAAGAGGAGCTGAATACGGAGCCCATCGAAATAGCCGGCAGGCAGCAATGCGAGCATTAGCAAAACTTGCCCAAAGATATCCTTACCGAAAAGGCGAGGTTATAGAACATTTGATCAGGTTTGCTAAAGAAAAGCGGGGAACCCCAGCGGCAACATTCCGCGGTAAACTAGGTGCGATCATAGCTATGAAACAATTGGATGACCTCTCAGCTATTCCAGTTCTTAGGGAAATAGCGGATAATGAAACAGATGGGAGATTGCAAAGGCGTGCAGAAGATACAATTTCTTACCTTAGAGAATCTGCAAAAAAACCAAAAGAGATTAAAGAAATTCGTTCAGAATTAGATAGTGTTGTTGCAGAAAATAAATTGCTCCGTGAGCGCGTAGATATCATAGAAAAAAAACACACAGCTAAAACTCGAAAGAAAAAGGGATAAGAAAAATGAATCGACCTTTCAATGATCAGCCTATAGAAATTTTGATCGACCAAAATCTTCTTCAAGAAGGAACTATTCTTGATCTTCGTTTGAAATATATAGGGGATCGGGGTATGGAGTATTTATCACAATGCGCGAAGCTTGTTAATCTTCGCGAATTAAAACTAGAGCGTAATGAGATTACAGATTTGGGCATTCAGGCACTTGCCGAGTCCACTATATTGACTAGCATTAAATCTCTAAATCTTGAAAGAAACTCTATAGGTGATGAAGGTGTGAGGTCGATTTCCTTATCACCTCTTTTTTCTCACTTAACCGCACTTAATTTATGGAAGAATCAAGTTGGGCCTGAAGGGGCTAAAGCGATTGCAGGTTCCCTTGTTCTTGGGAATTTGCAAAGACTCGATCTTGCAAAAAATAAAATTGGGGATGATGGTGGGAAGGCCTTCGCAGAAAGCCAGACGCTAACGTCCCTTAAGTATGTTGATCTCTTTGGAAATGGAATAAGTCAAGAGACTCAAGAAATTATTAAAGAATCCCTCAACTTCAAAAATCTCCAGCATCTAGTTTTGGAATAAATATACCTATCGCATTGTGCGTCATTTATTCCCATTGAATACCTTTAAGCCTTATAGGTTGATCCTTTTTATTATCTAGATAAGTCGCAACCTCGTCGAGTCCTTCTGAATAATTCCTTTTCTTGAAAGCAGATTCTCCGGGCCCATGGTAACGTCGTGAAAAAACCGAAAGTCTTTGAGCCGTGCGGGTACGAAAATCTTTTTTCCACCGTCTTTTTTCAGATGGCATCATTCCCCTTACTTGAGGGTAATTCCCAATTCGATACTTTAGATAATTTAAGAAAGTTTCATCTACTTCTAACCTCAAGGGTGGTAGGAGGGTTGCTGGGGAAAACTCTAGTAGAGGACGGTCGTCAGTTATAAGGTCAGCGTTTTGCATAAAAGAATTGACCTTGCTCGCATCAGTTAGAAAAAAATCTGTGAAATCTAGAAACGTATTTATGCCTATTTGTTGAGCTGAGTTTTGAATTTCAGGTACGCGCATTAGCTCTTCAAACCTTATTTTGTCAAGAGCGATTTCCTCCTTTGATCCAACTAGTAAAACTATTCTTGTTAAAAAACTATTCCAGATAGATGTATGTGGATAAACTTCCTTAAAGGTTTTTAAAATAGACTTTGCATCGTCGGGTCCCACAAGGTGAAGTGGTAGCCATTGCATCATGAGCCCATCTTTATTTAAGCGCTCTGCAGTTAATTGATAAAATTCTCGTGAGTAGAGATTAACTGTTCCTGCCTGAATAGGTGACATAGGCTCTAGCGTTATAACGTCATATTTATTTTGGGTCCATCTTGTGAAGGTGCGCCCATCCTGAATATACATATGAATATTTTTCTTTTTTTGTGCATTATGGTTCCATTTTGAAAAATGATGAGCTAGTGATAATACATTTTTATCAATTTCTATACCATCTACTTGCACCCCTGGAAACAAAGATACTGTTCCAGTAGTGTTGCCAGTCCCAAAACAAATTACCAATGCTTTTTTTGGATTAGGATGTAAGACCATTGGTATAAAACCCATTGCTTGCATATAATCGCTTCCTCCAATAGAGTCAGAGACTGTTGCTGTGCTAAATCCATTCATGTACAAAGTGCGTGCCTTTGATTTCTTGTTCTCGATAACGCTTAGAGTTGAAAAGTCACCTTCAATATACTCAATAAGCTTTAGTTGAGACTTTTGGGTATCCATTTCTATCCTTGCCAAATTGTGACTGCCAAGTTGTTCTGTAGATATTTTAGGGTTAGACCACATATAACCAAGAAAGATGATTGTTGTTGCGATGAACCCAGATTTGACAAAATTTTTGTCATTCCATTTAAAGTGTATTGCCATTGCAACAAGGCACAAAAAGATAAGGATAGAATAGATGACAAACAAAGACATTCGAATTCCCATGAAAGGAATTAAAATAAAGGGTGTGATAATGGTTCCTAGTGTTGCTCCTATTGTATTAAGGGCATAAGTATTTCCAAGAGTTTTACTATTTGTTTTAAATAAATTGATATTTATTCGATTTGCTAGAGGAAAACTTAGCCCGAATCCCAGTGTTGGCAGGAACATAAGCCCAAATGCGAATAGCGATCTAATGCCAATAGTTTTTAATGCTATGTTATCTAGATCATAAAACAGTTGATCTGCCTTTGATGTCCATTCATTTAAATTTTCAAACAAAGGCAAAATAGCAATACATGAAATTGCAATGGATAGTTGGATTAGAAGAAATTTTAGAACATGATTTGAATTCCCAAGTAGTTTGTCAGCCATAATACTTCCCAAGGCAATTCCAAAAAGAAATGTGGCCAGAATAAGCGCAAATGAATTTAGTGTTGTTCCCATTGGAAAAACTAAAACTCGTGTCCATAATATTTCACTTGCGAGGGCAGCCATCCCTGAATATGCAAATATAAAAATAAGAAGCAACAACAATCTACGATCAGGAGCTGAACTGCTTACACGGTTAATTTTGTGTTTTATAGCTGGAGTTTTAGACGATGAATTTTTAATAAAGTAACTTCGAAGGGGAGCGCAGAGAAGAAAAACTAAAAAATTCATTCCAATGGCGGTCAAATTAGTTGCGCTAACGCCAAAGTATTTTAATGCTATTGTCTGAGTGTAGAGACAACCTGCTACAGCACCGAATGTGTTTAAGCTATAGAGAATAGAAATATCAGATACAATACGCTCGCTATTTTTTCCAATCGACCAACTACCGATCAGTGGCAAGGTTGCTCCCATACATATTGTTGCTGGGAGCATGAGTGCTGTGCTAAGAAAAAACTCTATCCAGTGAAGGAGGAAGCCTAACTCAATTGTTCCATTAACTATTGGGGCGTAAAAGCCAGATATTAACTCGAGCCCATAAGGAAAAAAAAGTCCGTAAAGTCCGATTAAACCTTCAATTAGCCCGTAAAGTAGTACTAAATTAACAGTTTTTTTCTGTTTGTTTCTATGGCTAAGAAGCAGGCCTATTCCCCATGCCCCTAAGGCTAAACCTGTCATAAAAGCGCACAAAACTGCACTAATAGCATACAGGGTCCCTCCAAATACTAGCGATAATTGTCTAATCCAAATAAGTTCATATACTAGGCTCGCTGCACCTGAAATAAAAATGCAGAAAAAAGGGATAAGCCTAGAAGGGGTAGTAAGAAAAACACTCATTTTAATTTAAAAGCAAAGATTTAGAGGCAGTAAGGTGCCTTTGAACAGTTCGATGCATAGATTTGCATCTCCTATAAAGGAGTGATATTCTTGGAAATTATCCCTTAAGCTAACTTTAGGACATCCACTTTTAACAGATTTTTGGAGTGATTTCATGTTTATGGTAAAGAAATGGAACTTATTGTTCACTACAGCAATTTTTTTTATTAGTTGTTTGGGAACAGCTTATGCCGATACCAAACCTCTAGGTGTTAACCAAATCCCACCTATTCCTGATGTGGTTGCACGTGTGAACGGAAGTGATATTTCAGCAAAACACATTAAATTTCAGTTTATGCAAGTTTTGAAAAGCTCGCAGGTACCAATAACATCACCTCAGAAAGATAAAATTGTACGTGAGGTCATAGACAAAGAAGTGGTCCGAGAATTAATGTATCAGGAGGGCCAGAAACTGAACTTGATAGTAGACCCAAATATTATAGAAACAGAATTACAGGCATTGAAGTCAGCGTACAAAAATGAAGATGATTTTAAGAAAGCTCTTTTGCAACGAGGTATTACTGAAGATGACCTAAAAAAATCAATTGAAGTGGACTCACAAGCACAAACGATTTTAAAGAAGCAGGTCAAAGGTATGGTGAGGATTAATGACAGCTTAATTGAAAACTATTATAAAGATAACAAAGAAAATTTTCGTAGGCCTACGGCTTACCGAGCCAGTCATGTGCTTATCATGCCTTTTTCTCCAGAACTAATTAAGAATAGTAAAATTGAGGATTTGCAAAATAATAAAGAGGAACTTAGGGGCAAAGCCCAAGAAAAAATTTTAGAAATCCAGGCACAATTAGAAAGCGGGGTAGAGATAGCGGAACTAGCAAAAAAATACTCCCATGATGAGTCAACTTCTGAAAATGGAGGTGATTTAGGGTTCTTTTATGCTGAAGCAGTAGAAAAGTCATTTGCAGCTGCGGTAGCCAAGTTGCAAGTTGGTGAAATCTCAGAAATTGTTGAAACAAAGTTTGGATTTCATTTAATTAAATTGATAGAAACTAAGTCAGGCGAATATGCTCCCTTTTCTGATATGAAAGGAGCTATACAAGAACATTTATTCATGGAAGCTGCTCGAGATCGAGTTTCGGATTATATTGTTAGTCTTAGAAAAAAAGCTGAAATTGAAATTTTCTACTGACACAACTCGCAAATTTTATAAACCTTTGCTGTTGAAAAGCTAGTCTAATTAATATCGCAGGAGTTAGATACTAAAACCCGGTGCCCGTAGTAGCATTTATATTTATACCTAAAGCGGTTTTTTCTATAGAGGAGGTTGAGGAATGGCAACATATACCAAGGAAGAAGATGTAGCAGCGACTCAGGAAGACGACCCTAAAGCAAGAGAAGCCCTAAGAGAAGTATTTGGCAATACAGCTCGCTGGTCTTCAGACTTTAATGGGTTTACAGCTGACGTTATCGTAAATATCAATGGAAGTGAAGAATCTGGAACGATCACGGTAAAGAATTCTAAGGAAATAGAACATTCTATTAAAAGCGAAAAGCATAAGGAGTTTTTAAGCGAAAATATGGCCTCCATCGCTATGCATAGAGGTCCTCGCTCGTTTGAAGAGTCTGATGGAAAGTATAAATTAGCGTTTGCTGACGATGGGTCTCATCCGCAAGGGAGAGCGGTAACCATGGGTGGTGATGGAATGAAGTCTTTTTATCGTATCAAAGATGGACGAATTCAACAGATCAATCGTAAGACTCCTCGTATGTCTTTCACTATAAATGTTGAAGAAAGTGTGAAAAATGTAGAGGGTAAGTTCCTTACTCACAAATACACAGTGTATTATTTCAATCCTGAAAATGGATCCATTAAAGATGTCGAAAGCTATACGGATGATTTTAAGCGAGTAGGAAGCTTTGACTTACCTGAATACCGCCGGATCATAAATGCAGAGAGTGGAACGGTCGAAGCTGCGTTTATGAAACTTAAAAATCACAAAATATTGTAATTAGTTTTTACCTAATAGTATTAAGAAAGCCCGCTTAGAGATCTTTCGTTTCTTTGCGGGTTTTTTATTAGATTACAGCTTCATCGTTGATATTTTTACCGTCGCCGATAGTTCTATTTTTGGCAATTACGGAACCCTTAACAGTAGAACCGGCACCAATGGTAACCCCTTCCCACAAAATACTGTTCTCAACTACGGCCCCATTTTTTATTGTGCAGTTTGGTCCAATGACCGAGTGAGGTCCTATTTTCGAGTTTTCTGCAATATGGCAGTTTCGTCCAACCAATATTGGAGGAATAGTAAATGAGTGGTTTGTATCATTGGGAGTGATTCCCTTTAAAAAAACTTTCTCATCAAGCGCATCGGCATTAACCTGCAGATAACTTTCACGATTTCCCATGTCCTTCCAATATCCATTATAGAGGTATCCATAAACCGGGACATCATCTCGAATTATTTGGGGAAATATGTCTTCCGTGGTTCCACAAAACTGCCCTTCCGGAATACGATTAAAAATTTCTGGTTCCATAATTTGTATTCCAGTAAACATAACTTGTTTGGTGTTTTCGGGAAGCTCCATAGAGGATGCGCCAATAAAATGGACAATACGACCATCTTCACAGATTTCTATTGAGTCAAACTGTTCGGGAGAAATATCTTGTCTAACCACTAGAGTTAACTTTGAGTTATTTTTTTTGTGAAAATCAATAACCTTGTTAAGTGCAATGTCTGTAACAATATCGCTATTAATAAGTATGAAAGGTCCGTCTCCCAGGAAGTCTTCCATTTTTTTTATTCCGCCGGCAGTTCCAAGAATTTTTTCTTCTCGAGAAAAATGAAGGTTCAAGTCAGTTGGTTTCTCCTTTTCAAAGTAGTCAATGATAAAATCAGGAAGGTGATGAATATTTACAGCAACCTCGTTAATATTTGCGGAGAGGAGTAGATCAAATATGTGGGATAAGAGCGGGCGACCTAGAACAGGGAACATTGGCTTTGGTAAAATACGGGTCAAAGGCTGAAGTCTTGTACCAAAACCAGCGGCTAAGACCATCGCTTTCATTGAAATCCCTTTATATGAAGTGGTTTTGATGTTAATAGGAAAACACAATAAATCATTTATACTCCTGCAAGTTTTCTAAGTGAAGAAACGTACGGTGGTTTAGCGATTCCTTTATCCGTTATTATGGCGTCAACAAGATCATTGGGCGTGACATCAAACGCCGGATGGCAAACACTCGCTCCTTCAGGTGTTATTCGCTTATCATTTATACAAGAGACCTCATCTTCCGGGCGTTGCTCAATGGGGATCTCTTCACCCGAAGTTATCGACAAATCAAGGGTGGAAATGGGAGCCGCAACGTAAAATGGAATTCTGTGTTTTTGCGCCATTACTGCAACCATATAAGTTCCGATTTTATTAGCTACGTCACCGTTCCCGGCGATTCGATCAGCTCCTACTACAACTACATCAACCTGATTATTCTTCATGAAGAATCCGCTCA
>JYMV01010907.1_pt1 | contig 18569 bp, 17 predicted proteins | sample 338911 | NCBI WGS metagenome assembly JYMV01 (sample SAMN03354496, study PRJNA234377) | hydrothermal vent metagenome | biome: Deep sea; feature: Hydrothermal plumes at the Eastern Lau Spreading Center, Western Pacific Ocean; material: Seawater | place: Tonga | collected 2009 | depth 2000 m m
AGTTTATTATGCAACTCTTCTAAAGTTTGATTTGAACGATTTTCAGCTGATGCCAATAAATCCTTAATTGCTTTAATTTCGTTTTGTTTCAGTTTCATAATGGTGGTGGAAAATAAAACGGTTATTTAAGGGAAACGATATGAGATTCCATAAAAATAAAAATTTTATTATATCATAAATAAGTCAATATCTTTTTGATATTACTACCGGTTGCGTCCAAGCCATTTCGAAATCTCCTTCAGCATATGGATTGGGATGGTTGCGATTGGAAATAATTTTGGCTCGAACATATAATTCATCGTCTTTGAAATGATAAATGGCCGGATTTTTATTTGTTTCAAATAATACCTGACCAATTTCATTGCTGTAAATACGGGATACATGAAATGGCTGTCCCTGATCATCTGAAATGGGAATTGATGATGTATCAGCATTCATTGGTGTTCCGATAAAATTTGTAGTATATGAAACTCCAGATTCAGTGTGAATAGTTACCTTCATTTGTTCCTCTGTGATATCGATATCATCCAATAGCACACCTGAACTGGAATAAAAATTACCGCCTATTAAAGCATTGACTATATTTTCTGCTGTGAGAGACTGCGCATACACCAACACCCAGCCCCTGCCGGCATTTGATTTACCAACATTTATATAATAATAGGAATGGGCATCATCTGTTGCCAAGCCATAAAATATACCCATATCCCGATGAAGACGATTGGCGAGAACAATGTCCCAGATTCTATCGGTACCTGGATGAGCATCATCGCCCCAGTTTCTAACACCAGGATGTCCGTTATATACTTCGAAGAAAGGGTCACCTTCCAATCTTATCAAATCTTCTGCTACAATGCCCCAGCCAAAATTTGGATGATTAACATGAGCGAACATTGGACGTTTTGTATCCTCACGCTGCTGTACAACTGCATCGACATTGCGTTGCATTACTTCGAATACACTGCTGCCGCCCTGTGGTGGAATAAATGACTCAAGATTCGTGGCGTTTAAGTGAACAGGATAATTTTCAAATGCATCCGTAATTTCTTCCGCCTGAATTAATATAAACTCACCGGATATCTCAAACTTATCTTTCAACTCTTTGAGCGTTTTCAGACGCATCTGCAGTGTATCACCCTTTTGACGTAATTCAGGCCAACTTGCACCGAACTCTTTTTTCAATTCTTCCAGTTTCTCCATTGTGAAAGGCGGCGGCCACATTTCGGTGTCTGCACTATCAAGTACATCAATCCACTTTTCTCCTTCTGAGAGAATATTATGATCAGAAAGTGCCAGGAATTTGTACCCGTTCTGGCGATACCAATGCACTACTGTTTCCGGAGGAGCATCACCATCACTCCACAGTGTATGCGTATGGAGATTGCCCTTAAACCAAATGGGCTTTTTATCAAACCAATCACAACCGAAGAAAACAATTATAAGTAATATTATGGGAATTTTTAGTTTCATAATTTTCTTCTTGGATTTAGTTTTCATCCAAATCTTTATCCTAATTTTTATCCACTTCTAATAAATGGATTCGTTACTGATTTCGCAGGACATTCTTCCCAATAGTAACACCAATTACACAAAATGCTTTCTTTCGCTGGAAACGTACTACCCTGTTTTTCTCGTAAACGAATCTCATCAATTTGTTTTTTCATAGATCCTGTCAACTGTTGCAATTGTTCCCTCGTCCTTTTCGATTTCACTACGATTCCATAGCGTACAAAATGCCACACCAGTGAAACATCCTCTACATCTTCCCGCTGTTGTTCAAGTGCAATCTGATACAACGCTAATTGGCCATCTTTATCAGCCTGATTCTGACTCAAAGCACGTTTGCCCGTTTTATAATCATGTATTTCGTAATTCCCATTTCCATCATGATCCAAACGGTCCATAATCCCTTTCATGCGGTATGATTCATCACCATCCAGCATGAAATCCATTTCCAATTCAATACCTTCAACTCGTTCTGCAAAGGGTTGATTGTTTCGATAAAATCTGGCAATACAATCTTCTCCTAAATGAAAATAGTCCTCTTTTCTTTCACCGCGTTTTGCGATGGCGATCCGGTCATGCCATTTTCTTTTCCAAATATCTTCATAATGATCAAGAATACTGTCTATAAACGGTAAGCGTCCAGATTGAACTTCACTATAAAGAAATTCCAGTGCTTCGTGTACACGTTTTCCCGTGAAGGCTTCGATGCCTTCATCCGGTTTGCGAATTTTATCTATATAACGGAATTTGAATTGAGCTGGGCATTTTTTATAGGATTCGAGTCCGCTGTAGGAAAAGCGCTTTAGTATACTCACCAAGTACGCCCAAAAATATAAGGTGTCGTCAGGCGATAATCACCGAAGCCGTTCTCATCATAAAAGGTAAAACTGCGGTTGATACGATAATAATACCAGTTTTGGTGAGCATTGCGCTCGCTGTTCATAAATATACGTTCAATATCATCGGGCGGTCCAAAAAGTATGTAGATCATACCCATATCCGTCCGCCAGCCAGGTGTAAAAGATGTAAAATGGTCATTGGCATAACGAACACGTGAATAATATTGGTCCATAAGTTCATTAGTACTCGTTTCCGGTGCTGGGTCCCTGTCTTTCCAGAATTTGTAAAATAATTGCTCCCGATCCTTTTTCTTTACCTTGGAAAGTTCTGAACGTTCATCATTGCTTAATATATAGCGCATTTGATCGATTGCTTCATCCACATCCCGTATATGAGCGGAAATTCCAGGTCTTTTTATTTTTAATTCAATCATTTGCTGTTCAGAGAACCCACCCTGCTCAAGGTCTACAAATAATTTTACCCGCAAGCCCTGTACTTCTTCCACCGGTAAATCCAGCTGAAGAGTGAAATATTCTTCCGAATTTGTGAATGTTGAATCCAGTGCAGAAACGGTTACTTCATCCGCATCCTTTAAAACAAGCTTCAATGTATAGTTGTCTTTTTTAACATTCCCGGAAACATAGACTGGTATAAATGATTGCTGGAAACTGATCTCATTCTGATAACTGGGCATCAGTTTTTTTACGCCCTGCCAGGAGCCTTTATAATGAATCATCACTTGTGGGGGAAACAATATAAAATCATCTTTGTACTTTGATAAATCAACTTTCTTTTCCCGGACTCCCCTGTTGCGTGTATCAATATCCATCACTTCACTCACAACTGTATATTTACCGGGTCCCACATGGAAATCATGCTCAACAAAATACCAGTTTGATTTGCCGACTGTTTCCAAATAATCCGCGGCTTTCAGCGTTTGACTGATGGATTTATGTTCGATTTGTTGACCTTCTTGATCCAAAAGTGAAATACGAGCTTCAAAACTCGATTCAAAACCACCATCTTCTTTGACAAATTGCAAAGCATAACTGGGGATCATTACATGTGTATTGAGTTTTATTTTTCCTTTTTCAGAGGATGCTTGCGGAGCGACCATTAGATGAAACTGTTCAATGTTGGAAACTTTTAAGTCACTCTGATTACGCAGATTTCTTTGACCATTTGCCATATTTAAGGCCATGCAAAAAAGAAATATTGATTTAATAATGTTCAATCTTTTGTCCACTTAAATTTTAATAAGCCATTGGAAGTCCCCAGCCAAAGATGTTTCTTATCCACTTTCATATCGTGAATCTGGCCCAGGAATTCATAGTAATAATCACGAATGAATCTATCTTTTATATCGTAACGAATAAAGCCATCATTAGTTGCCAGGAAAATATATTTCTTAAATCGAGCCAATGCAAATATCTCACGGCCAGCAAAAACAGAGGCGTCAACCAATTCTGACCATGTTTGAGTGTTAAAATCAAAACTCCAAACACCTTGTTTTGAACTGACGATTATTTGGTCTTTAAATTGTTCAAGCACTTTGAAACCTGAAAGCACATCTTCGATTCCGGCCATATTGCCCAGCGAACCAATTTGTTTAAAGTTTAGCACCCTTTCATTTGACAAATTTACTACAGTCAAATCGTAATCAGACGCTATCCATAATTGGTTGTCTACAAGTTCAATATCATAGATAAAGATATGATTAAACATTTTTTCAAAACCAATAGGATTACTCCGTTTGCTACTTTGATTGATTCGTGTTAACCCGGAGGATGAGGCAATCCATACAAATTCACTGTCTGCTTCCATATCTGTGATGATCTGCCCGCTAAAACCCCTGGTCTCATCCAACGTCCGCCAGAAATCATCTTTTTCATCATACACGGCAATCATACTATTCCCGCCATACCAGATTTCATCCCCGGCACGTACAGCACAATAATATGGTCCAGCGGTTAGGTTGATATGGTCATCATAACCTATGATTTCCATAATCTCCCTCCGGGGATCAAAATACGTAAAACCAATAGTCTGTTTTGCGAAACGACCGCCAATAATAAAAGCTTTTTTATCCAACATGAACTGCACATCATTATTGCCCAGACCAGCTGTCAATGGTTCTAAAAACTTCAATCGATTGTCACCAACAAAGATAGTCCCATCCGCCAAACCCAAGACTACATCCCCTTCACTCCCTTCATAAAATACTGTTACCCGCAAATTTCTGCCATTGGGACTCACCGCACCATTGCCAACAGCTAACCATCCATCTGACATAGAATATTCATTTACTTTATCTGTTTCAAAGTTCGGAAATTGTGAACTGCTGCTCCAGTGAATATATTCTTCATCCGGAAATGTATATGTACCCAGGAAAATCCCTGAAATATGATCTAGCTTGATATAACCGCTGCTGGTCTGTACCCAAATATAATTTTGTGAAGAACCCAAGCGCGTGATTTTAGTTCGTAATGGCAATCCCCACTCATTAATATTATTAATATACCAATTGCCTTCACGGGTGTGGCTGGAATGGATATAATCATCGGCAGTTATCCATAGAGTTCCTGTGTGGCGGTCGAAATGCACCGCGGAAATGAAATTACTTTTCAGTCCCTGGGCAGTGGTCAGCGGCTCTTCCAGGTTGTGACCGATTCGTTGAATGCGCACCACACCACCGCTCTCTGTTCCTATATAAATATAGGCAAACCCTTTGGTAATGGAGGTAATCTCTCCAAGTTGCCTATACAAAACCCAATCAAAGGGATCATAGCGATTATCCGGTTGGGAGTTAACGTGACTAATGACAGTCAGTATTAAAAATAAAGTTAGGGATTTATGAAACATTTTACCCATAAAATTGAGAAACGATTTAAATCAGAAAAAGAGAAATCAGGTCCGATGATTATTCAGCATTTCGGTCAACATTTCCAGGTCGATAGGTACTACACCCACTTCTTCACAGACGCGGCCGGCAGCTAAATTTGCCATTGTGGCTGCTTCTTCCGGCGTCGCTCCGGCTAGGTCGGCAAGTGTAAAAACTGAAATCACTGTATCACCCGCTCCGGAGACATCGTGAACAGCAAGTGCTTTTGTGGGAATTCTGATAGATTCATCTGCAGTAGTTAAAAGCATACCGCTTGCCCCCAATGTAACCAACACAAATTCTACGTCAAGTATTTTTTGCAGTGCTCTGCCGCCATCTTCAATCTTAGCTGAATTCATCGCCTGAGCAAATTCATCAGCATTGGGCTTAAATAATCGAACACCCTTGAATAAATAAAAATGATCATGTTTTGGATCAACATAAACAGGTACATTATTTTCATTGGCTATTGATAAAATAGAACTGATCATTTTTTCTGAAAACAATCCTTTATTATAATCGGCCAAAATGATAGCGTCGACATCTTTTATATTTTTTAAAACAGACGCTTGTACTGCTTCTAAGGATTCGTTGGACAGTTCATCCAATGATTCAAAATCTGTACGGACAATCTGTTGACTATTGGCGATCACTCGTGTTTTTACGGTTGTTGGACGATTCGTGTCACGGATAACCGATTCAACATTCATCCCACGTGCAGACATAAGTGTAAGTAATTGTTCACCGTGGCTATCATTTCCAACAACTCCAGCCATGGTGACCTTGGCAGATAATGAAGCAATATTCCAGCCTACATTGGCTGCACCGCCAGGATTATGGGTCACTTCCTTGACAGATACAACTGGAACAGGCGCTTCAGGTGAAATACGGTTGGCCTGACCCCACATGTACGAGTCCAGCATAAGATCACCCATAACAAGTATATGCTTTTGGCTGAATTGTTCAGCCAGTGCATGAAAACGCTTACTGTCCATTAAATACGGTCTGACTGTTCGCCTGGCTCTGAAGGCAGAATTAGTGCTAATACAAGATAAAGTAGTATACCAATCCCGGCACTCATAAAGGTGCCAAACACCCAAAGAAACCGAACCAAGGTACTGTCCACTTGGATGGATTCAGCAATTCCTCCGCAGACACCTGCAATTTTGCTGTCAGCTTTGGACAGATGCAAGGGTAAGCCCGTACCTTCATTCATTATGGATGCTAATTCTGATCGCTTGGTATAAAGCAAATACACACCAAAACCCAAAATCGCAATGGCTAGAAACAAGTTTATACTGCTATCCCAAAAACGGCGCCAGATCATATTTAAGAGATCGTTGTGCATGAAAAACAAAATTAACCCAACAAAGATCAATAATGCTCCCCAGAGAATAGTTTTATCATTTTTCTGTGGTGTCACATTATTGCGTTCATAATACGGCGCTGAAAATTCGTCTGGAATCACAATCATGGCCAATAAATATGCCAGGATTCCGGACCCGCCAAACAAGGTGAAAAATATCCAGGCCAATCGAATTAATGATGGATCTAATCCAAAATACTCGGCAAATCCACCACAGACTCCGGCGATAATTCTGTCTTTTCGAGATCGAATGATACGTTTCATAATTAGACTAATTTACTATGATTTAAGAGAAAATTAACAACTACCAATTAATTGCGATAACGGCGCCGTTGCTGTTGGTGTCCTTGTTTACGCTGGGGCCTTTTATTTTGGCTACCTGAACGTATTTTGGCTATGTGACCTTTATCCAGGAATATCATTACTGAAACTAGTTTTTGGATACGCGCCGGATTGGTTGCAGACAGAATAATTGTGGTTCCCAAGTTCCGATTCATGCGGCGTAAACGACTGCTGATCTCCTGTTCCAATTCTTCATCCAACATGGATCCATAATTATCAATAATCAATACACGGGGATCGCTTTCCACTGCATCCACCAGTTTCACCCACGTCAACTCGCCCTGTGAAAGTGATTCGATGGCTTGCTCCCACATGAAGCGCCGAAAACCTTTATTAAAATAATGCTTCCGAATTTCTTCACTGCGTTTGCCATGATTGCTGCTGAAATAACGGGATACACTTTCATTTTTTCTAGAACTGGTAAATGTTAAAAACTTGATTTCATCAGGGGATTTTACCTTGCCTAAAAACGATATTTTAAATTCCTGTCCATCGTAAAGCAGTTTTCCTTCGGTTTGTTTTTCTAAACCGGAGAGCTGTTTTAATAATGACGTTTTTCCTGATCCAACAGGGCCAACTATTCCGTAGATGGTTCCCTTATGAATTTGTAACCTTCCGATTTGAAGGACATTACGTTTATTGTAGACCTTTTTCAGGTCCTGCACTTCATAAATAAGCGTTTTTCTATTCATCACTCTTTCCTTTCTTTGAGCGATGAATCGCAGGTCAGTTTAGGAGTGGCCTTCTGATTCCATAAAGCGTTCGGCATCCATGGCTGCCATACAGCCGGTACCGGCTGCAGTTACAGCCTGGCGGTAATAAGAATCCTGCACATCCCCGCAGGCAAAAACTCCGGGGATATCAGTAGCTGTACTGCCGTTTTTTGAGACAATATAGTTTTTTTTATCTAACTCCATACTATCAGCAAACAAGCTTGTATTGGGAATATGTCCAATAGCCATAAATACGCCGTCACATGCTTCTTCTCGTGTTTCATTTGTGACCGTGTCTTGCAGCGTTGCACCGGTCACTCCCGATTCAACTGTGCCATGAATTTCTGCAAGTGTCGAATTCCAATGGAATTTGATCTTCGGATTATCAAAAGCCCGCTGCTGCATGATTTTAGAAGCGCGTAATTCATCTCTACGATGCACGATCCACACTTCGGAAGCAAACTTGGTCAAAAATGTTGCTTCTTCCATGGCGGAATCACCACCGCCTACCACCAGCACTTTTTTATCTTTGAAGAAAAATCCGTCGCATGTAGCGCAGGCAGAAACGCCATGGCCCATTAGTCTAGACTCGGATTCGAAACCCAACAACCTGGCTGAAGCACCAGTTGCAATAATGACGGTTTCAGTAGTGTATTCTTCAACGCCAACCCATACTTTATAGGGGCGCTGACTGAAGTCCACTTTGGAAACGTGCTTGAAGTGGCATTCTGCGCCGAAGCGCTGTGCCTGTTTGCGAAAAAGGTCCATAAGCTCTGGACCCATTATACCATCTGGGAAACCGGGATAATTTTCAACGTCGGTTGTGATCGTCAATTGTCCGCCGGGTTGACTGCCTTCAAAAACAAGAGGCTCTAAATTGGCCCGTGCTGCATACACAGCAGCTGTCAGTCCGGCCGGCCCGGATCCGATGATTATGACCTTACGATTCATATAACTGTTTGTTAAAGAACTGCGTCTAATCGTTTTGTTATTTCCTGCTTCGGTACGGCGCCAACGATGGAATCCACCACGCCGCCGTCCTTAAAAATAAGCAGGTTTGGAATACTGGTTATGCGGTATTGCATGGAGATCTGGTTATTGGCATCCACATCCACTTTACCGACTTTGATTTTACCAGCATAATCGCCAGCGATCTCTTCGATCACCGGACCTATCATTTTACAGGGGCCGCACCATTCCGCCCAGAAATCCACTAATACGGGCTGGTCGGATTGAACTACCTCTGCATCAAAATTCGAATCTGTAAATTTGTGTAAACTATCTGACATTATATTACTCCAAATGAGTCTTAACTATTAAAAATAAAGCCACCCAATTTAGAGCATTTAAGAAATGTGGTTAAATAAATATTTACCAATTTTTTGGAGGTGGATCATTTTATTACTTCACTTAAAACTTGACCATTCACTTCAGTAGGTATTTCTGCTCTAACTATTCGAGCAATGGTTGGAGCGACATCAACTGTAGCAACATTTCTTTCTACTTTTTTAGATCTAATATTGGAATGAGAAAAAATAATAGGCACATGAGTATCATAATCATAGGGTGTACCGTGTGTCGCCCCCAAGGGAAAACGTTCACTGAAATATTCTTTTATGACTACAATTACATTCGGACTTTTCTCTGGATGGATCATATTACGCATGCGTCTGGAAAAAGAATCGTTATCTTCTAAAGCTAATATCTCTTCTCGAGTCATCCATTTTTCGATTGCTTCAACATCATCGAATGTTTGCGATATCTTTACCAATGCAGCTGTCCTGTCTTTTTGCGGAAAATTATTGGGAAAATAAAAACCATCACTATAGAATTTGATAGAATTTCCCGACCATTCTTCAATTCTATTGATCCGTTTTTTAAAATCATCTCTGTCAAGTCGGCCGGAATTGATACCCAGTGTTTGCAGGTATTCCGGTAAAGGACCAACGCCATGATCTGAACTCATAACAAATAAGACATTATCTAGACCAACTTGTTCTTCAAGATTTTGAATAAACTTCATAAGGTATTTATCCAAACGCAGGAAATAGTCCAATACTTCATGGGAATGAGGACCATGATTGTGGCCGATCCAATCGGCCATGGAAATGCCAACTCCCAATAGATCTGTGGACTCATCTTGTCCCAATTCTTCAGCATCGATTATTACAGTCGCCAATTCTAAAACTGTTTTGTCGAACCAGGGTGTAGCGCCTATATATTCATTGGCCTCTTCAGCTGTTTTATTTTTCATGCTTACGGGCAATGTTGGTGAATATGGATCATTTTCAAATATATCAACTTCACCGTTCTGATGATCTGCAGTTCCATACTTTTTATAAAAACTAGGATCTGCAATGTGCGACCATACTGAATCACGGTATGCATCAAAATTCAAATTTTTATTATACTCTACGAGCCATGCCGGTAATTCAGCCACATAATAATCCGATGTCATAAACGCACCAGCCCAATCATAATAGACCGCTAAATCAGCATTTCTTCCTCCCATAAACACAGCAGAACGGTCTTTTCCGGCCACGGTAAATACTTTTGAATTAGAATCTTTTTGTTTCATCCAGTCTCCGATTGCAGTTGCATTCGTTTGTCTGTATGAACGGGCTTTACCCACACCGCCTACTGCTTGAGCAAGCGAATCCTCCACACAATTAACCGATCGTCCTAATTCGCGAACATACCAAGAATTACCCAATACGCCTGCTGGTCCCGGGTATCGTCCTGAACCCAGAACAAAATGTCCTGTTCCCGTGACTGTATTCGCGTGCTCTTGGTGGGCATTGCGGAAATCAACGCCATGATCCAATAACCACTTGAATCCACCAGTGAATTCAGATTCGATACGCTGAATCAATTCAGCAGGCATCTGATCCACGACGAAATACACTACTAAACGGGGATTTTCGGGAATTAACTGACTTCCACATGCTTGCAATAAAAAAGCTGCCAGGGGCAGCCATTTAAACTGTTTCATCATTTAACCTTAAGAAATCTTCGTTTGCCAACCTTAATTACACTCTCTTTACCAGCATGCAGTTTTTGATTAATATCTTTACACACTGCACCGTCCAATTTCACTGCATTTTGTTTGATAAGCCGACGGGCTTCGCCCTTACTTTTAGTAAGGCCTGCGTTGGTTATAATATCCACCAGTAATTGATCAGACTCTAGTTCAACTTCATCCATTTGATCAGGAATGTCTTTCTGGACGATAACTTTGTCAAAATGCTGTTCAGCTGCTTGGGCTTCATCAGCTCCGTGATACAATTTTACAATGGCTCTTCCAAGTTCTCTCTTAACATCCCTTGGATTAATTTTACTGTCAGATAGAAGGTATTTAATTGCTTCAACTTTTTGATCATCAGCATCCGCAGCCAATCTGAAATACTTGACAATCATATCATCCGAAATAGACATGATTTTACCGTATTTATCTTCGGGAGGATCGAGTAAACCGATCTCATTTCCATAAGTTTTCGACATTTTCTCAACACCATCAGTGCCCTCTAATAAAGGCAGTGTGATTATACATTGCGGTTCTTGACCATATTCACGCTGTAGATCACGACCTACGAGGAGGTTAAATTTTTGATCTGTACCGCCAAGTTCTACATCCGCTTTTATTTCCACAGAATCCATTCCTTGCGCAAGTGGATATAGAAACTCATGCAGTAATATGGGTGTCTCCGACTGGTATCGTTTCGTGAAATCATCTCTCTCCAGCATACGTGCAACTGTATATTTACTGGCTAATTCAATAACATCACTGAACTTCATTGTGTTCAGCCATTCATAATTATATAAAATTTTAAGTGAGTCTATATCAAGTATTACTTTAGATTGATTAACATAAGATTCAGAATTTGCTTTCGCTTCTTCCAACGACAAACTCGGACGAGTTTTATTCCGCCCGGAAGGGTCACCGATCATAGCTGTAAAATCACCGATTAAGAGTACGGCCTGATGGCCAAGATCTTGAAAATGACGCAGTTTGCGCAATACAACCCCGTGCCCAATATGCAGATCCGGGCGGCTGGGGTCACAACCGAGTTTAATAATTAAAGGAGTATTATGCTTTTTAGACTTTTCCAGCTTTTTGATTAACGCATCTTCAGGGATAATTTCTTCCACGCCGTGGCGGATCAATTCCATTTGTTTGTCTACGGATAAAAAGGTCATCGCCGTCTGCTCAATTCTCGTTCTGTTTCACGTTGCATATCTCTAGCTTTAATAACATCTCTTTTGTCATATTGTCTTTTGCCTTTTACCAGGGCAATTACTGTTTTTGCCTTCCCTTTTTTATCAAAATAAAGTTCAAGGGGAACAATAGTACATCCTTTTTCTGCAGTGCTGCTGTATAATTTTCTGATCTCGCGCTTATGTAAAAGTAATCTGCGCTTACGTAATGGATCATGTCCTTCAAATCCAGTATGAGAATAGGGTGCGATATGCATCCCCATCAAGAATGCTTCACCCTCTCGTACGATCACAAATGATTCTTTCAGGTTCGCTTTTCCTTCACGCAGGCTTTTCACCTCACTACCAAGCAATTCAATGCCAGCTTCATAGCGGTCAATAATGTGGTAATCGTGAAATGCCTTTTTATTTCGGGCAACAACTTTTATATCCATGTCCAATAATCGACGGCTAAAATAGGAAAATTAGTTACGGCTTTACAAGTTTAAACCTTGCAAAAAATTGACTGAAACGTTTAAACTGCGCCGCTTTTTTAAAGCCCGGGTGGCGGAATTGGTAGACGCGCTAGGTTCAGGATCTAGTGTCAGCAATGATGTGCTGGTTCGACTCCAGTCCCGGGCACTATTTTATATATCTTGAAATAAATCAGGAGTGTCTTTTAAAGCAGTCGTCACTTTTTTAAACACAGCCACAATATCATGAATATCATTATCATTGCCCAATAGATGATTCTGCTTTAACCAGACAGATTCATCATCACAAATCCTCTCCGTTACAGGAAGTGATAATGAACTATAATTTTGATTCTTTAACCATGGATATTCTTCAGGATCGGTTACAAACAATTTTTCTCTATAAAGCGGACTATAGCCGGCATATGTATACACACCTTCCGACTGCATCGCTTTAAAGAAAACATTCCTGTGTATTCCGTTGAACGCTTCTTTTTTATACTTAACTATATATAAATGGTGTGCAGATCGTGTTGTTTGCTTATATGATTCAAGCAATTCAATTCCGTCTATTTGTTCTAACCCCTCATCGAGTTTCTTTTTATTCTTATCTCGGAGATCCATATCAGTTCCAATTGTTTCCAATTGCGGTATCAGCATAGAAGCTGCCAATGCATTCAATCGAAAATTTCCTCCTAGATGCTGATGCTCGTACAATTCACCTCCGCTGACTCGGCCACAGTTATGATATGAAAAACATGCTTCCTTAAAATCATCATCATTCGTTACGATAGTTCCGCCTTCTCCGGCAGTCATATTCTTTGAAGTCTGAAAGCTGAAAATCCCGCCAAGACCTATTGCACCAACCTTTTTTCCATTCCATATAGCACCGTGCGCTTGAGCAGCGTCTTCCACGATCGCAATTCCATGCTGTTTACCAATTGTACAGATCCTATCCAAATCTGCAGGATTACCTGCAATATGAACGGGCATAATGGCTTTTGTTTTTTCTGTAATAGCAGCTTCGATCAGTTCCGGATCAATATTGAGTGTCTTTTCATCAATATCCACGAATATTGGCACCGCATTGGCCATGAGCACCGCAGAAGCGGTGGCAATAAACGTATATGCCGGAATGATGACTTCATCCCCTGCTTTCACGCCTGCAGCTTTTAAAGCTACCCACAGAGCTGTTGTGCCTGAACTGGTACTAATGCAATACTTTGCATCCTGAAACGCTGCAAATGCTTCCTCAAAGCGTGTAATGGCGTCACTGCCCACGCCCCAGTTCTCATTTTGCAGTGTCTTGAGAACACTGTCACCTAATGCAGATGTTGGACGTGGCCAGGCAGGAAAAGGATCGGTGCGAACAGGATCACCGCCAAGAATTGCAAGTTTGCTCATATTTTTAATATATCCATAAAAATCGAGGGTGAAATTACACTTTTAAACTATCGATGCACAGTTTTCACTCGTTTTCTGCAATATTTACAGACCAGTATGACATTGTTTCCAACCCTGTCTGCCAGATGTGCAATATATAAGCTAATTATGGCAATAAATAAAGTTTGGCACGATGATTGAACCAAAGGAAGTACAAATATAATTAACTAAATAGGAGATTATTATGAAACTCGTAAAATGGAACCCAAACAGACATTATCTAACAGGTTTTGATAGTATGCTGGATGATTTTTTTAATGATGGCTGGAATTTGCCAACTATCACTCGAAATTCAAACTGGCTGCCTTCTGTAGACATCCGGGAGACAGATGATGCTTACACCATCTCTGCTGACCTCCCTGGATTGAAAAAGAAAGATGTGAAAATCAATGTGCGTGACGGGATGCTGGAAATTAGCGGCGAACGATCCTTTGAAACAAAAGATGACAATGGATCATTCCATCGCCGTGAAAGAAGTCACGGAAGTTTTCATCGTTCATTTCACCTACCAGAAACGGTCAAGGAAAATAAAATAACTGCCAGTTTTAAAGACGGAATACTTACAGTAGAAGTGCCGAAGGAAGAAGAAGTGAAACTAAAAGGTTACGAAGTCAAAATTTCGTAACGGTTTCTTCTTTAAAACAAAAAAGCCCCTTTGAAATTCAAAGGGGCTTTTTTTATGTATAAGAAGTTAGTTTATTTCAATAGCACCATCTTTTTGACTGAATGAAAGTCACCAGCGCTGATTCTGTATAAATACACACCGGCACCTACTGGCTTACCGTAGTCATTGGTTGCATTCCAAATAATTGAGTATAAAAATTATACCCAATGAAGAAAATTAAACAACCACTCCACCATCTACCGGCAGGACCACACCGCTGATATAACTGGCTTCATCACTGGCTAAAAAACAATATAGGTTAGCCACATCTTCCGGCTGGCCCCAGCGTTTCAACGGAACCTTAGCTCCCATCATTTTGATAATCTTTTCCGGCATTCCGGCGATCATGTCTGTTTGAATAAAACCGGGAGCCACAGCATTCACGCGAATACCATGCTTCCCTAGTTCCCGGGCCCAGACCTTGGTCATGCCTTCCAGACCTGCTTTAGCAGCTACATAATTGGTCTGGCCAAAATTGCCAAATCGCGCCACAACAGAAGACGCATTCAGAATTACACCACTGCCCTGCTCGCGCATGACTTCAGCAGCATATTTGGTACATAAATACACACCGCGCATATTCACTTGAATGACCTTATCAAACTCTTCTTCATCCATTTTTTCCAAAGTCTGATCCTGGAGAATACCGGCATTGTTCACTATTACATCAATACTCCCGTGGTCTGCTTTTACACGTTTGATTAAGGATTTAACACTCTCCGACTGACTTACATCTGTTTTTACAAATGAGCATTGGTCGCCAAGGTATTCAGCGGTGGCAGTTCCTGTAGCTTCATCAAAGTCCGCAATGATAACTGTGGCGCTCTCACCAATAAATTTTTCCGCAGTTGCCTGGCCAATCCCGCGGCCGCCGCCGGTGACTATACATACCTTATTTTCCAAAAGATTCATTTAATTACTCCGTATTAAAAACATTAAGTTTCGACCCGTTAAATTACCGTTTTGATTGTTTTATTAAAAGGACTCCAATGATACTCGATAATATTTCACAAGCCATCGGCAATACGCCCACCGTGAAGCTGAACAGCGTGGGATGCGAACTGGCCTGTGATCTATATGTGAAATGTGAATTTTTTAACGCCGGCGGCTCTGTGAAAGACAGAATAGGACTGCGCATGGTGGAAAAAGCTGAAAAATCAGGACGCATTAAACCGGGTGATACATTGATCGAACCCACTTCTGGAAATACCGGTATTGGAATGGCATTGACCGCTGCCGTAAAAGGCTATCGCTGTATTATTGTTATGCCGGAAAAAATGAGCAAGGAAAAACAGGTGATTCTGGAAGCACTGGGCGCAGAGATCGTCCGCACACCCACAGAAGCCGCCTGGGATTCCCCGGAAAGCCACATTGGAGTGGCAAAAAAGCTTAACCAGGAGATCTCTGATTCACACATATTGGACCAATATTCCAACCCCGATAACCCGGATGCCCATTATGAAGGCACAGCTGAAGAGATTCTTGCTGAATTCGGAACTGATCTGGATATGTGCGTCATGGGTGTAGGGACAGGCGGAACTATAACCGGAGTGGCTAAAAAACTGAAGGAAAAAATTCCTTCCATTAAAATTATCGGCGCTGATCCATTCGGCTCTATTTTGGGCGGCGGCGATGACGTATTTCCCTATCAAGTGGAGGGTATCGGTTATGATTTTTTCCCCGATGTTCTTGATAACGATCTGGTGGATGATTACGTGAAAGTGAATGACCAGGATTCTTTTGTTATGGCCCGCAGGCTGATCAAGGAAGAAGGCCTGCTCTGCGGCGGCTCCAGCGGAACAGCCATGGTGGCCGCATTGGAAAAAGCGAAAGATCTTGAAGCTGCACAAAAGTGTCTGGTCATATTACCGGACGGTGTGCGCAACTATTTGTCCAAATTCCTCTCCGATGAATGGATGAAAAAAGAAGGATTCATGGAATGAATAAACTAATTATAGTTTTAATAATTTTTCTGTCGTTTCTAAATGCAGTTGAACCAGATGAGCGTGGTTATATCGTCAAGGTTGGTGATGAATCACCCGACTTTAAAATGCAACTCATCGATGGTAAAACAATTACAAAAAAAGATCTAATAGGAAAAGTGGCTGTTTTACAGTTCACCGCCAGTTGGTGTTCGGTCTGCCGCAAGGAAATGCCCCACCTGGAAAAAGACGTCTGGCAAAAATTTAAGGCCAAGGATTTCATTTTGATCGGTGTTGATCGTGATGAACCCTTGGATGTCGTTCAAGAATTTACTAAAGAAATAAAAGTGACCTACCCCATGGCCCTGGATCCCGGTGCAGATATTTTTGCATTATTCGCCGCTCGCGAAGCGGGCGTAACCCGCAATATCGTTATCGATCAGACCGGAAAAATTGTATTCCTGACGCGCCTGTTTGAAGAAAAGGAATTCAAGGCGATGATCGCCAAGATCGATGCATTGCTAAATGGCTGATAAATAAAATATGAAAAAAGCCCCCACAGTAACTGCAGGGGCTTTGGTTCAACTGATAACCTTAAAATTATATCTTTAAGGTCGACCTAAAACTATATCAACCAGGCGCAAAACGTCAGTGATGGTGATCACACCATCATAATCAACATCGGCAGCACAGAGATCTTCAATGTCAGGTGTTTCATATTCCAGGGCAAACAGCAATACATTGATCACATCAAGTAAATTAATGATCTGATCACCAGTTACATCCCCCAGCATGCAGTCACCGCCGACGGGAATCACTGTAATACTCGCTGGTGCAGATGTGGAATCGTTATCAGTCAATTGGGTAATAAAAGAATAATAATAAGGAACACCACTCAACAATCCATAATCAGTAAATGATTCCAGTCCGGAAGGAATGCTGGTGTGAAAAAGACCATCACGATTAATCTCGATGATAAAATCCGTTATGGAATCGCCGCCAAAAAGTGTCGTGGGATCATTCCAGGTCAAAGTGGCCTGGTACCATTGGGATGTATCTGCCTGCAAATTGGAAACTGGATTTGGATCCAGTGAATCGGAAGCCAAATACTCTTGTACTATAACAGCTGAGTTATAAATATTCAACCGACCGCCGCTGACGGTAATACCGTCCAAAGATGGTAATGGGTCTGTACCGTCCAAAATCATCTGTTTAATCAACACACCCCCATCTGCACGGTTATTCTTGAAATAATTAGCAAATCCCGCACTCATTGCCGCATGCATGAAACCCACTGCTCCAGCTACTTGGGGCGAGGCCATGGATGTTCCTGTGAGAGTTTGTGTCCCGCCGCCGGTATAGGTAGAAAGAATGCTTGTACCGGGAGCTCCCAGATCGATCATAGTGGCACCATAAGCAGCACCTGAATTCTTGACATCATTCCTGGTTGTGTTCGTTACTGCAATCATATAATCGCTAGCACAGCCCGTGGGTACATCACCAGTATTATCTACATTAGAATTACTGTTCATGGTGGCTGCAGCGCTTAAAATACCGTATTCACCCATGGCATCGTACATATCATTCCACAGTGCATAACTCCCGGAATTGCAATCGGCATTATCGATGCCGAAACTGCTGTTCGTCGCTACAACAAAAGCGCCAAGAGCACCATTCGTGGAATCGTAGAATGCCCGTTGGTCTAATGCATAGCCGTAGGCTTCAAGTACCGTTGAGGTGGTTCCAGAAGATCCGGCAATAGCCATCAGTTTCACATTCCAGTTCACGCCGGCAACCATGCTGCCGTTGTTGCCTTTCGCACCGATGATACCAGCCACGTGAGTACCATGCCCACTACCGGGAATACTGCCATCGCTTGAATAGGCATCCCAGCCGTTAATATCATCCACATATCCATTATTATCATCATCAATGCCGTTTCCGGGAATTTCATTATGATTGATCCAGAGATTTGGCACAAGATCTGTATGGTTGAGCATCATACCACCATCAACTACGGCAACAACGATTGTATCTCCCAGTGCATTCACACCACCGGTTGTAATATCCCAGGCTTCAGGTGCATCGATGTCTGCATCAGGTGTACCCCCGTTCTGACCGGTGTTATGCTTGTCCCATTGCCCGGAAAATTCATTATCATCCGGAAAGGTCTGGCGCGGAGTGACTTTATGATCCAGTTGCGCTTTTTCCACCCAGGGATTATT